>Ga0210040_10000860_pt1 | contig 48561 bp, 47 predicted proteins | sample CryGeyCG12114_NA_FD_185462 | JGI IMG/M metagenome (GOLD analysis project Ga0210040, IMG submission 185462) | Groundwater microbial communities from aquifer - Crystal Geyser CG19_WC_8/21/14_NA (SPAdes) (version 2) | ecosystem: Environmental > Aquatic > Deep subsurface > Groundwater | place: USA...
AGTCCGGCTCCGGCAAGACCATGACGGGCATGTCGATCATCCGGCTGCTGCCGCCGGGCGGCGCGGTCGTGAGCGGCTCCGTCGTGTTCGACGGCGTCGACCTGACGAGCCTGGACGACGCGGGCGTTCGGCGGCTGCGGGGCAACGAGATCGCGATGATCTCGCAGGACCCGATGACCTCGCTCAACCCCACCCGGACGATCGGCAGCCAGCTGCGCGAGGCGTACCGGATCCACCGGCGCGGCTCTCGCCAGGAGGCCGACCGGCGGGCGGTCGAGGTCCTCGACCTCGTGGGCATGCCCCGGCCGCAGGAACGGCTGAGCGCCTTCCCGCACGAGCTGTCCGGCGGGATGCGGCAGCGGGTCATGATCGCCATCGGGCTGGTCTGCGAGCCCAAGCTGCTCATCGCCGACGAGCCGACCACGGCGCTCGACGTGTCCATCCAGGCGCAGATCCTCCAGCTGCTCGACGAGCTCAAGCAGCGGCTGTCGATGGCCGTCGTGCTGATCACCCACGACATGGGGGTGATCGCCGGGCACGCCGACCGGGTCGCGGTGATGTACGGCGGACGGATCGTGGAGCAGGCCGGCACGCGGACGTTGTTCGCCGACCCCCAGCACCGCTACACCGAGGCCCTGTTCGAGTCGATGCCCAACCTGGAGCTCGACCGCCAGGTCGACCTCGCGACCATCCCCGGTACCCCGCCGCGCCTGGTCGGGCTGGGACCCATGTGCCGCTTCGCCCCGCGGTGCCGCTTCGCTGCGGAGGACTGCCGGACGCTGGACCCGCCCCTCGTCGAGGTCGGGCCCGGCCACGAGCACGCCTGCTTCCACCCCCGCGGCACCGGCGACACGGCGACCCCGACCGGGCCGGGGCGGCGGCGCCGCGCGGACGAGCGGGTGGCCGCGTCGTCCGGTCCCGTCCTCGAGGTGGCGGACGTGCACAAGCGCTTCGACCTGCGCGCCAAGAAGCTGTTCGGGCCGCGACGCGCGGTGCACGCCGTCTCCGGGGTCAGCCTGCAGGTCCGCGCGGGGGAGACCCTCGGGATCGTCGGCGAGTCCGGGTGCGGCAAGACGACGATCGGGCGGATGCTGGTCGGCCTCGAGCAGCCGAGCAGCGGCACCGTCTCCTTCGAGGGCAGCTCGTACGACGGGATGGGCCGGCTCACGTTCCGTCGGCGGCGCCGCGACCTGCAGATGATGTTCCAGGACTCCGCGGCCGCCCTGGACCCGCGGATGTCCGTCGCCGAGCTGGTCGCCGAGCCCCTGGTCGCCCAGCACGTCGGCACCCGCGCGGAGCGACGGGCCACGGTGGTCGAGCTGCTGGACGCCGTCGGCCTGCCCGGCGACGCGGCCGACCGCTACGCGCACGAGTTCTCCGGAGGCCAGCGCCAACGCATCGCGATGGCCCGGGCGCTCGCCCTCCGGCCCAAGGTCGTGGTCGCCGACGAACCCGTGTCCGCCCTCGACATCTCGGTGCAGGCGCAGATCCTCAACCTCATGCGGTCGCTCCAGGACCGCTTCGGGCTGACGTACGTGGTGATCTCGCACGACCTGTCCCTGCTCAAGTACCTGGCCGACCGGATCGGCGTCATGTATCTCGGCCGGCTGGTCGAGCTCGGGACGAGCGAGGACGTCTACGGCGCCCCGCGGCACCCGTACACCGCCGGGCTGATCCAGTCCATCCCGCTGCCCGACCCGACCCGGGAACGGAGCACGGTCGCGCTGGGTGGCGAGCTGCCCTCGGCCGTCGACCCGCCGAGCGGCTGCCGCTTCCGGACCCGGTGCCCGCTGGCCACCCAGCGCTGCGCCGACGAGCTGCCGCTGCTGGTGCCCGACGCGGGCCACCACGCGGTCGCCTGCCACTATCCCCTGACCGGCACCCGGCCGGTCGGACCCCACCTCGACCTGCAGACGCAGAGGACGGAGCAGCGGTGACCACCGCACAGATCGACCCGAGTCTCGAGACCACAGCAGACGTCTTCTCCGACGCGCACCCCCCGGTGCTGACGATCGACCAGGGTGACACGGTCGTGGTCCGCTCCCTCGACGCCTCCGGCTACGTCGAGCGTCAGACCGTCCCCGGCGAGGACCGGCCCAAGCTGATCCCCGACAGCCGCGGGCACTGCCTGACCGGACCGATCGAGGTCCGCGGTGCGGAGCCGGGGCAGATGCTGGCGCTGCACCTGCGGTCGTTGCGGCCGGACGCGTGGGGCTGGACGGCCGCCGGCCTGCTCGACACCCCCGTCACCCAGCGCCTCGGGCTGGTCGACGCGCCGCCCGCCTGGCTGCTCTGGGACCTCGACGCCGACGCGGGCCGGGGGACCGAGTCCCGCGGCTTCGTCCGCGGTCTCGCCCCCTTCCTGGGCGTCATGGGCGTCGCCCCGGCCGAGCCGGGCGAGCACTCCACGATCCCGCCCCGGGCCGGGTCGGGCGGCAACATCGACTGCAAGGACCTGGTGGCGGGCGCCACCCTCTACCTCCCGGTCGCCGTTCCCGGCGCCCTGCTCTACCTCGGCGACGGCCACGCCGCCCAGGGCGACGGCGAGGTCGGGGGCACGGCCATCGAGTGCGGGATGACCACCGAGGTGACCGTGGACGTGGTGACCGACCGGCCGCTGAGCACGATCCACGCGGAGGCGCCCGCCGGTCGGATCACCTTCGGCTTCGACGCCGACCTGAACGTCGCGACGGGCGACGCGCTCGACGCCATGGTGGTGTGGATGCAGCAGCTCTTCTCGCTCGAGAAGGCCGAGGCCCTCGCGCTGGCCAGCACGTGCGTCGACCTCCGGGTCACGCAGGTGGCCAACCAGACGTGGGGGGTCCACGCGCTGCTCCCGACCGGCTCCCTCGCATGAGCTGGCCGGTGACGAGCGGCACCTTCGCGCTCGGCGACCTGACGGTCGAGGGCGGCGGGACCATCCGCGACGCCCGGCTGGCGTGGCAGGCGCACGGGACCCTCGCGCCGTCGCGCGACAACGTCATCGTCTACCCGTGCAGCTACGGGGCCACGAGCGACGACCTCGCCTGGCTGATCGGTCCGGACGGGGTGCTGGACCCCACCCGCTGGTTCGTCGTGGTCCCGGACATGTTCTCGAACGGCCGGTCGTCCTCCGCGGCCGACGACCCCGAGTTCCCCCCGCTCGTGACGATGGCCGACAACGTGCGCGCCCAGCACCGGCTGCTCACCGAGCACTTCGACGTGCGCGAGGTCGCCTGCGCGTACGGCTTCTCAATGGGGGCCGGGCAGGCGTACCACTGGGCGGCGATGTTCCCCGAGCTCGTCCGGCGGGCCGTGGTCGTCTGCGGCAGCGCCCGGACGTCGCTGCACAACCGGGTCTTCCTGTCCGGCCTGCTGCGCATCCTGGAGGCAGCCCCCGAGCACCTCGGCGGCGGACGGTTCTCGAGCGAGCCCGTGCTGGCGCTCCGCGCGTTCGCCCACGTGTACGCGGGCTGGGGGCTCAGCCAGGACTTCTACCGCGAGCGGCTGTTCGAGACCGCGCTCGGCGCCCCCGACCTGGACGCGTTCCTCCGGACCGACTGGGAGGACTCGTTCAGCCAGAACCGTGCAGCGAACCTCTACGCGCAGGCGCTGACGTGGCAGGAGGCCGACATCAGCCGCGGCGCGTACGGGGACGACCTGCCGACGGCGCTGCGGGCGATCGAGGCCTCGGTCCTGCTGCTGCCCAGCGAGACCGACCTGTACTTCCGCGTGGCGGACAACGAGGCCGAGCTGCCGTTCCTCCGCAACGGCCGGCTGGCCCCGATCCCGAGCATCTGGGGCCACCGGGCCGGCAGCCCGCAGACGATCCCGGAGGACCTGGCGTTCCTCACGCGCGAGGTGCACGCTTGGCTGGACGCCTGAACCAGCGCAGGGCTCGCCCTCAGAACCGTGTGAACCCGACCAGGACGACCAGCCCGACCATCACCACGCGCATCAGCTTGCCGCCGACGCCGATGGCGGGCCAGGCGAGGAACGTGAGCCAGAGCAGGAACAGCCCGATGACGACCAGCGCGGCGACGGCGAGCGGTGCCGGCGCCAGGATGGCCACGGCGAACAGCACGACCGAGGCCAACGGCACGGCCTGCTTGGGCAGGGCCGTGAGCCGGACGAGCGCGGGTCGGCTCGCGACCTCGAGGCGGGCGCGCAGCGGGGACGGGGCGGTGTCGGGCACCGCACCAGTGTGGCCCGATGTGTCCCGGAAGTGGTCAGCCCCGAGCTCGTCCGGGGCGTCCTGGGGCACCGGAGCGACCACTTCCGGGAGAAGGTGAGGGCTCAGAAGGCCCCGAGCGAAGCCACCTCCGCGCTGGGGAGCCGGGCGAGCAACCGGTCGAACACGGTCAGTCGGTCGAACTGGCGGGCGTGGTCCCGGGCGGCGAGCTCCATCATCTCGCGCTCGATGTCGGGCAGCCCGAGCGCCTCGTCGAGGGCGTCCGCGATGGCCTGCGGGTCCTCCACCCCCACGATGAGCGCCGTCTCGCCGACGGCCTCGCCGATCCCTCCGGTGTCGCAGGTGATGACGGGCCCACCGCCGGCGAGCATCTTCTCCACCAGGGCGATCCCGAACGTCTCGACGAACTCGGGCCGCGGCTTGCTCGGCAGCACGAAGGTCGCGCAGCCCGCCATCAGGGCCGGCTTCTCGTCGTCGCCGACGTCGTCGAGGAAGCGGATGCGGCTCGCCGCGCTGGAGGCGGCGGCGACCGCGTGGAGCTCGGCCGCCTGCGGGCCGCTGCCGGCGATCACGAGCGTCTTGCCCGCCGCGCCCGGGCTGGCCGCGAAGCCGGCGATCAGGTCGTCGACCCCCTTGGCCCGCGCGAGCCGGGACAGGTAGAGCACGTACGAGCCGGGGGTCAGGCCCCGGGCCGCGAGGACCTCGGCGGTGACCGTGGGGTCGAGGTCCAGGTAGTCCGCGGTGTTGATCGCCGGGTAGGAGATGGCCACGCGCTCACGGCAGCGGTCGGCGAAGCGGGTGCCGTGGCGGGCGTCGATCGCCTCGGCGGAGGACACCACGAGGTCGCGGGTGTACTCCGACACCGCGACGGGGACGTCGCTGCCGAGGAACGCGGTCAGCACCTGCGCCGCCGCGCCGAGCTGCTGCTTCTCGACGCAGGTGCGGACGACGTTGGTCACGTCGGACCCGACCGCCTCGGCGATGGTGAGGACGTTGACCGGAAGGCCGGTCTCGCGGGCGACCCGGACGGCCTCGCTGACCGCGAGCGTGTGCGGGCTCAGGTAGAGCGACATCGCCACGGTCGGGACACCGTCGGTGAACAGCTCGACCAGCCGACCGACCAGGCCCGACAGGTAGCGCCCGTCGGGTACGCGGTAGTCGCCCACCGGCTCGGGCCGTTCGACCTCGATGCCCTCGCGATAGGGCTGGACGCTCTCCAACGGCTTGAGCGGCAGCCCGGCCGCGATCAGCCGTTCGACCGGCCAGGTCACGATCTTCACCTCGCTGAAGCCGCGCAGCAGCGCCGCCTCCGCGAGGTTGCGGGCCTCGCCGGAGTGGCCGCAGATCACCGGGTCGGCGCGCACCACGATGACGAGGCGGCGGCGCGTCCGGGCCCGGGGCCGGCGTCGTCGGGGCGGTCGGGGACCTTCCAGGGGTGGGGTCATGTCGGCTCCTCTCGTCCTGCTGCTGCTAGACCGCGGTGGTGATCGGTGGGGGAGGGGCCGACGGGGCGTCGTGGCCGGCTCCGGGCGGGGTGACGGACGGTGGTCGGGTCGTGGTGCCCCAGGCCGACGGCGTCGGGCCGAGGTCGATCTGCAGGGTGCCGCCGCGGTGCAGGTCAAGGGTCGGGATCCAGCTCTGCTCCCAGGCCTGGTCGTTGAACCGCACGGACCGCACGTACGAGGGCGGCCCGCCCGGCTCGGGCCCGACGAACCTGGTGGTCCTGATCTCGAGCTGCTCGCGGCCCAGCTGCACCCGCGACCAGGCGAACGACGGGACGTTGATCAGGTAGAAGCCCTGACCCGCGACCGGGAACAGGCCCAGGCTGGCCCAGACGTACCAGGAGCTCAGGCCCCCGGAGTCGTCGTTGCCGGGCAGACCGCCGCGACCGAGGCCGAACATGTTCTCCACGACCCCGTGCACGATCTCCGCCGTCCGGTCGGGCCGACCGAGGTAGTGGTAGGCCCAGGGGGCCTCCATGTCCGGCTCGTTGTTGAGGCCCTCGAAGCGGTTGAGCGCGTAGCCGGCGGCGAGCTCGGTGACGTTCGGGCGCTCGCCCAGCTGCGTCACCGGCTCGGCCCCGAAGCCGAAGAAGGCGTCGAGCAACGCCAGGAACGACTCCTCGCCGCCCGCCAGGTCGATGCGGGCGGCCATGTCGTGCAGCACGCGGAAGGAGTAGTTCCACTTGCCGCCCTCGTAGAACGAGGAGTCCACGAGCAGCCCGTTCCGCGGGTCGAAGGCGTTGACCCAGCGCGTGGCCAGGCGCTCGAGCTGCTCGGCCAGCGCCGCGTCGCCGACGTGGCGGGCCACCTTGGCCGTGCAGTGGTAGCCGAACGCCAGGTCGAGGGTGTGGGTGACGGGGTGCGCCACGCCGCGCAGCAGGTACTCCTCGCCGTAGCCGCGGCGCAGGTCGAGGTCCATGTGGACCAGCGCCCAGTCCCAGTCGACGCCCGGCAGGCCGAGGGTGCACAGGTCGGCGAGGAACGTCTGCGCCAGCGCGCTGCCCTGGCGGGAGAAGCGGTCCACGCCCTTGGCCATCCGGTAGCCGATCGGGAGGTTGCCCTCCTCCTCGCACACGTTGAGCAGCGCGTTCGCGAGCTCGACGGCGCGGGCCGGGAACAGCGCCGTCATGAGCGGCAGCTGCGTGCGGTAGATGTCCCACATCGTGGCGATGTCGAAGGCGAACGGCCCGTTCGAGGGCCAGGACGGGCTCTCGTCCACGGCGAAGCAGGGCTTGATCAGCCCGTGGTAGAGCGCGCTGTAGAAGATCTTGCGCCGCTCGGCCGAGGGGGTCTCCACGCTGATCCGGCTCAGGTGCTCGCGCCAGGTGGCGGCGGTCCGGGCGCGACGCTGGCCGAACGCGGCGGGCCCGGCGACCGGCAGGGTCGGGTCCTCGGGGAGGTCGGGGCGCCGTACCTCCACGTGGTCACGGGCGTCGTTGTCGCGGCGGAGGTTGGCGCGGGCCTGGGCGGCGCCGCGCAGGGAGAAGCCGAAGCGCACCTCGACGACCTGGCCGGGCTCCGACCGGCCGCGCCACATCAGCCCGAACGGGCGCAGGGTCGTCGGCCGGATGCGGTCGAAGTCCATCCGGGTGCCGCCCTGCATGAGACGCCGGTCGTACCAGAGGAGCTGGGGCCAGTCGCCGCCGTCGAGCTCGACGTGGGTCGCCAGCGGTGTGCCCTCCACGACGATCTCGCCCTGTGCGACCCCGGGGCTGACCGTGCCCAGGTGCGCGCGCAGCGGCACCGTCGTGCCGTACGGGATGACCAGGCCGCCCATGGAGAAGTCGATCACCAGGCGCGCGTCCGCGTGCGCGGGGAACGTGTAGCGGTGGACCGCGCTCTTGGGTCCCACCGTGAGCTCGCAGCGGATGCCCTCCCGGCTCTGACGTCCCGCGCTGCCCGAGCCCGTCGAAGCGCCCAGCGTGCAGGCGTAGTAGCCGGGCTCGGCCTCCTCGTCGCTGATCGGCCAGCTCGTGCCCAGGGCGTCGAGCGGCTCGAGCATCGGGGTGACGCGGAAGTAGTTGTAGTACTTGCGGATCGCGCCGGTGCCCGACTGCTGGAAGTGGGTGAAGCCCGAGGCGAGCTGCTCCGTGTGCAGCCGCGGCGGCACGCCCTCGGTGTTGAGCTCGTATCGCCCGTAGCCCGTGGGGTAGGCGCCGGAGCAGGCGCAGGCCGAGACCATCCCGAAGGGGTACGTCGCGCCCGGGTGCGTGTTGTCGACCTGCGGCTTGGGCCACCACCACGACGCGGCCAGCCCGACCGGCGCCGGCAGCTCCGTGGCCGACGAGCCGATGAAGGGGTCGACGTGCTCGACCATGCGTGCCTCCGTCGGTCGTCGGGAGCGTGGAGAAGCAGGGCGGAGGTGTGGATGCGAACGGTCTGGCGCGTTCCCGAGTGAGCCGAGGTTAGGGCCTGCAGGTGTTCTGCGGGTTTCGTACAGGTGACGTCTGAACACCCTTTCGGTCACGGTTCGGAGTAGCGCGGCCAGCTCCGGCCGGTGCAGGGAAGGGCGCGGCCTGAGGCTGCGGCAGCCGGGGGCAGCACGGCACCGGGATACTGCTCCGCATGATCGTCGTGACGCGCTTCCAGGTGCCGGCCCCGGAGACGGAGGCGTTCGTCGCGCAGGCCGAGACGGCGATCGCGGTGCTCCGTCGACGCAGCGGGCTGCGGTCGCTCGACTTCGCGCGCAACCTCGACGAGCCCGACCTGTGGACCATCACCGCACGCTGGGACGACGTCGGTTCCTACCGGCGGGCGCTGTCGGGCATCGAGTCGCGGTCGGTGGTCGTCCCGCTCCTGTCGCGGGCGATCGACGAGCCCACCGCGTACGAGGACCCGGACCTGGTCGGGCCTAACGTGGCCCGCGGCTCCGTCCCTCCGCTCGACGTCTCCTGACCGGTCGAGGTCGGGCTCTCGAGCCGGGTCAGCCGAGTGCACCCTGACGCTGGGTCGTCCGAGTCCTCGCCGCGGAAGACCGACCGGTCGCGAGAACCATCGTCGCGCACGATCGACCTGGCGGGCTGCTCCGACGGGAACTGAGCCGCGGGGAGCGTGCCCAGGGCCCGGAGGGCGGAGCGTCCGTGCGGGTCCGGCAGCCGCGCCGCACTAGTCTGGGACGTCGTGCCGTCCCAGCCGGGGACGGCGTACGAACGCACGTCTGGAGCTCGCCTCGTGGCCGCCACGACCCTCGACAACGTCATCAGCCTGTGCAAGCGCCGGGGGTTCGTCTTCCCCTCGGGCGAGATCTACGGCGGGACGCGGTCGGCGTGGGACTACGGGCCGCTGGGCACCGAGCTCAAGGAGAACATCAAGCGCCAGTGGTGGCGCAGCGTCGTGCAGGGCCGTGACGACGTGGTCGGCCTCGACTCCTCGGTGATCCTGCCGCGGAAGGTCTGGGTCGCCTCCGGCCATGTCGGCGTGTTCACCGACCCCCTGGTGGAGTGCCTGAACTGCCACAAGCGGTTCCGCGCCGACCACCTGCAGGAGGGCTACGCGGAGAAGCACAGCGTCGCCGACCCCGACGCGGTCGAGCTCACCAACGTCCCGTGCCCCAGCTGCGGCACCCGCGGGCAGTGGACCGAGCCGCGTGACTTCAACATGATGCTGAAGACCTACCTCGGCCCGGTCGAGGACGAGTCGGGCCTGCACTACCTGCGTCCCGAGACGGCTCAGGGCATCTTCGTGAACTTCGCCAACGTCGTGCAGACCACCCGCAAGAAGCCGCCGTTCGGCATCGGCCAGGTCGGCAAGAGCTTCCGCAACGAGATCACGCCCGGCAACTTCATCTTCCGCACCCGCGAGTTCGAGCAGATGGAGATGGAGTTCTTCGTCGTGCCGGGCACCGACGAGGAGTGGCACCAGTACTGGATCGACGAGCGCACCCGCTGGTACACCGACCTGGGCATCGACGCGGCCAACCTGCGCCACTTCGAGCACCCGCAGGAAAAGCTTTCGCACTACTCCAAGCGCACCGTCGACATCGAGTACCGCTTCGGCTTCACCGGCAGCGAGTGGGGCGAGCTCGAGGGCGTCGCGAACCGGACGGACTTCGACCTCAAGACGCACTCGGAGCACTCCGGCAACGACCTGTCCTACTTCGACCAGGCGAGCGGCGACCGGTTCACCCCGTACGTCATCGAGCCGGCGGCCGGCCTGACGCGCTCGCTGATGGCCTTCCTCGTCGACGCCTACACCGAGGACGAGGCGCCCAACACCAAGGGCGGCGTGGACAAGCGCACCGTGCTCAAGCTCGACCCGCGCCTGGCCCCGGTCAAGGCCGCGGTGCTGCCGCTGTCGCGCAACGAGGCCCTCTCGCCCAAGGCGCGCGACCTGGCCGCGGAGCTGCGCAAGCACTGGAACGTGGACTTCGACGACGCCCAGGCGATCGGTCGGCGCTACCGCCGCCAGGACGAGATCGGCACGCCCTTCTGCGTGACGGTCGACTTCGACACGCTCGAGGACGATGCGGTGACGATCCGGTCGCGTGACGAGATGACCCAGGAGCGCGTGTCCCTGGACCAGGTCGTCGCCTACCTCGGCGCGCGGCTCCCGGGCTGCTGATGGTCGCCCCCTGGAGCGCGGCGGCCCCGGTCGTCGAGCTCGCCCCCATGGCCGGGGTGACGAACGCCGCGTACCGCCAGCTCTGCCGCGAGCAGCACGAGGCCGGCGGCGGGACCGACGGGCTGTTCGTCTGCGAGATGATCACCAGCCGCGGGATCGTCGCGGGTGACCGCAAGACGATGGAGATGCTGCAGTTCGACCCGGGGGAGACGACCCGGAGCGTCCAGCTCTACGGCGTCGACCCGGTCACCATGGCCGACGCGACGGCGATCCTGTGCGAGCGCTTCGGCGTCGGTCACGTCGACCTGAACTTCGGCTGCCCGGTCCCCAAGGTCACCCGCAAGGGGGGCGGAGCCGCGCTGCCGTGGAAGCGCGACCGGCTGCGCTCGATCCTGCGGGCCGTCGTCGCGGCCGCACGCCCGTACGGCGTCCCGGTCACGATGAAGACCCGGGTCGGGATCGACGACGACCACCACACCTACCTCGACGCCGGCACCATCGCCGAGGAGGAGGGCTGTGCGGCGATCGCGCTGCACGGGCGTACGGCGCAGCAGTCCTACTCCGGGCACGCCGACTGGTCGACGATCGCCAAGCTCAAGGAGCACGTGAGCATCCCCGTGCTCGGCAACGGCGACATCTGGGAGGCCTCCGACGCCCGCCGGATGCTCGACCAGACCGGCGCGGACGGCGTGGTCGTCGGCCGCGGCTGCCTGGGCCGGCCGTGGTTGTTCCACGACCTGGCGACCGCGTTCGCCGACGGCTCCGGCACCGATACCGGCACCGGCACCGACCAGCGCGTGCTGCCGACGTCCGGCGAGGTGGCCGTGACCATCCGCCGGCACGCGGAGCTGCTCGCCGCCCTGCAGACCGACCCCGAGCAGGGGGAGCGGCGCGCGCTGACCGACCTGCGCAAGCACATGGCCTGGTACCTCAAGGGCTACCCGGTGGGCGGCGACACCCGCCGCGCGCTGGCGATGGTGTCCTCGTTGGCCGAGCTCGACGCGGCGCTGGCCACGCTCGACCCGGACCTGGCCTTCCCGCTGACGGAGCTCGGGACGCCGCGCGGTCGCCAGGGCGCGCCGAAGGCCAAGGTCGCGCTGCCGGAGCACTGGCTCGACGACACCAGCGGTGCCAGCCTCGACCTGGACGACGACGAGCACGTCTCGGGTGGCTGAGCTCTCCGGGCCCGAGCCGTCGCCACGCGCCCAGCAGTGGGCGACGACGATGCACGGGCACGTCGTCGACGGGCTCGTACGGGCGCACGCGGCCTCGCACGCCACCGTCGGGCCGGGCCGGACGGTCGACCGGCTGGCGCGGGAGGCGTACGAGCGGGAGACGCTGCGCACGGGAGCGACCTTCGCCGAGGGTGCCGGTGAACGCGCCCGGCCCGAGGAGCCCGACGCGGAACGGACCTGCTTCGAGCGGGACCGGGACCGGATCGTGCACTCGACCGCCTTCCGGCGGCTGGCCGGCAAGACCCAGGTCGTCGTGCACCCGACCGACCACCAGCGGACCCGCCTGACCCACGCCCTCGAGGTCGCCCAGGTCGCCACCTCCATCGCCCGCGGCATCGGGGTGAACGCCTCGCTCGCCGAGGCGATCGCGCTCGGCCACGACTGCGGGCACGGTCCGGGCGGGCACGCCAGCGAGGACGCGTTCGACGCGTACGTCCCGGGCGGCTTCGACCACGGGCCGTGGGGGGCCGACGTCTCGCTGACCGACCTGAACCTCTGCGCGCAGACCCTCGACGGCATCCGGAACCACTCGTGGTCGCGTCCGGCACCGAGCACCGTCGAGGGCGAGATCGTGAGCTGGGCCGACCGGATCGCCTACTGCGCGCACGACCTCGAGGACGCCGTGCATGCCGGGATCGTGCGCGTCGAGGAGATCCCCGCCGAGATCGCCGACGTCGCCGGGCGTACGCGCCGGGAGCAGCTGGGGCACTTCGTCCGGGCGGTCGTGGCCGGCGTCGCCGAGCACGGCGAGGTCGGGATGTCGGCCGGGTCCGCGGCCGCGCTCGCCTCCTTGCGCGCGTTCAACTACGAGCGGATCTACGTCCGGCCGGAGTCGCTGGCCCAGTCGCGGGCGGTGGTCCGCGTGCTGCAGGCGCTGGTCGAGCACTTCGCCGCGCACCCCGACGCGCTGCCCGACGCGCGGCCCGACACCGACAAGGCCGACGACGCAGCCCCGGGCGACGACCCGGTCCGTGCGGCGGTCACGTACGTCGCCGGGATGACCGATCGCTTCGCCTTCGACCTCGCCGTGCGCGATCTCGGCTGGGACCCTGCGCTGCTGCCCCTGCGCCCGGGTGGGTAAGGGTGCGGGTATGAAGCAACGCAAGCTCGCCGGTCAGACCGTCTCCGCCCTCGGGCTCGGCGGCATGCCGATGTCCATCGAGGGCCGGCCCGACCGCCCCCGGTCCATCGCCACCATCCACGCCGCGCTCGACGCGGGCATCACCCTCATCGACACCGCCGACGCCTACCACTGGCACGGCGACGAGGTCGGTCACAACGAGTCCCTCATCGCCGAGGCGCTGGCCTCGTACGGCGGGAGCACCGAGCACGTCGTCGTCGCCACCAAGGGCGGCCACCTGCGCCCGGGCGACGGCAGCTGGACCGCCGACGGCAGCGCGAAGCACCTCCGCGAGGCGGCGCAGGCCTCGGCCAAGCGGCTCGGGGTCGAGCAGATCGGGCTCTACCAGTTCCACCGCCCCGACCCGGAGGTCGGTTTCGAGGAGTCCGTCGGCGTGCTGAAGGACCTGCTGGACGAGGGCCTGATCGCGCTCGCCGGCGTGTCGAACACCGACGTCGACCAGATCCGCCAGGCCAACGACCTCCTCGGTGGCCGGCTGGCCTCGGTGCAGAACCAGTTCAGCCCGGCGTTCCGCACGAGCCAGGGCGAGCTCGAGCTCTGCGCCGAGCTCGGCATCGCGTTCCTGCCGTGGAGCCCGCTCGGCGGCATCACGAACGCGGCAGGCCTGGGCGACAAGTTCGCGCCGTTCGCCGAGGTGGCGTCCGAGCGTGGCGTCAGCCCGCAGGTGGTCTGCCTGGCCTGGGAGCTGGCGCTGGCCGACGTCGTCATCCCGATCCCCGGTGCCTCGCGCCCGGAGACCATCACGGACTCCGCCACGGCCGCCGACCTCGAGCTGAGCAGCGACGAGCTCGCCCGGCTGAACGCGGCCGGCTAGCACCCGCACGACGACTCCCGCGTGACAGTGATGAGGATCGTGCACCGACATCGGTGCACGATCCTCATCGTTGGCGGGGTCCACAGCCTCTGCGTGCTTCAATCGCGTCGTGAGCGCGCCGGACGTCGCCGAGGTGCGACAGATCAGCTCCTGGTCGCTGACGTGGCGGGTGCTGGCCACGCTCGTGCTGGTCGTGCTGCTGCTCGACGGGTCGCTCCGGCTGAAGGACGAGGCGTGGCCGTTCGCGCCCATGTCGCAGTACGCCTTCTTCCCGGGCCCGGACGACACCGTCGTCATCACCCGGGTGTACGGGTTGCTGTCCGACGGTGAGCGGGTCGAGCTGCCCCTGCGCGCCGGGACCGCGGGGATCCGTCGGGCCGACGTCGAGGCCCGGATCCCGAACTTCGAGAAGGACCCGAGCCTGCTCCGGGCGGTCAGCGACGGCTGGAGCGCGCGGAACCCCACCCGGCCGCGGCCGGTCGAGGTGTTCCTCGTCCAGGACCACACCCACCTGGTCAAGGGGCGGATCGTCTCGACCGACGAGGTCCCGCTCGCCCAGTGGCGGGTGACGCCGTGAGCGTGAGCGGCTGGTTCGCCCCGGTCCGGGCCGAGGCGCGCGTCGCGGTCCTGCGGTCGGTGCTCTACGTGTTCGTCCTGCTGGACGTGCACCTCGTCGTGCGCGACCCCATCTCGCTGAGCCGTCACCCCGCTCTCTACCGGCCCCGCGACTTCGCGGTGCTGCTCCACCTCCCGCCGCCCGGCCTCCCGCTGACCTGGACCCTGTACGCCGTCCTCGTCGTCGGGTGTGTGGTCGGGATCGCCGGTCGAGCGCCGCGGATCGCCGGCTGGGTCGTGGCGGCAGCGTTCACCTGGTGGGTCGCCATCGGGTTCAGCTACGGCAAGGTCGACCACGACCACCTCGCCCTGGTCGTCGCGCTCTGGCTGCTGCCCACGGTCGGTGCCGTGCCCGGCGGGTGGTCCTCGACCCGGAGGTCGGCCCAGGCCGGGTGGGCCCTCAAGTGCGTGCAGATCGCCGTCGTCGCGACGTACTTCCTGTCCGCGGTCGTGAAGATCAAGAACGGCGGCTGGAGCCTCGCGGCGTGGCCCGAGAGCTACATCCTGCTGTGGGCGATCGTGCGTCGACCGCACGGGCTCGGGCAGTTCCTCATGCCGTACCCGGGTGTGCTGCACGTCATGCAGTGGGGCTCGATCCTCGCCGAGCTCTCCTCGGTGGTCGTGCTGTGGCTCCGTGGCCGGGCGCTGCTCGCGGCGGCGCTGTTCTGGATGGGGTTCCACGTCTTCACCGTGGCCCTGCTCTACATCCACTTCGCCCCGACGGTGGTCTGCTGGCTCGCCTTTGCCCCGCTGGAACGGCTGCGGCCCTGGTGGCGCGCCCGCCACCCGCCGCTCGAGCCACCCGTCCCGATCCCGGCCCGGGCCGAACCCGCCCGTCGGTAGGTCTCGAAGCGCGTGCGCCGTCACCGCACAGGTTCTCGACGGGGTTCTCTCCCGGCGGGGTCTGTGCACGACGGGGGCGGGGGCGTACGGCGGCACTAAACTCACGCTTCGTGGCCGGGCGCATCAACGACGAGGACGTCGTGGCCGTCCGGGAGCGGGCCCGGATCGACGAGGTCGTCGGCTCGTACGTCGCCCTGCGCAACGCCGGTGGCGGGTCGCTGAAGGGCCTGTGCCCCTTCCACGACGAGAAGACGCCGAGCTTCCAGGTCACTCCGGCCCGCGGGTTCTTCTACTGCTTCGGCTGCGGCGAGGGCGGCGACGTCATCAGCTTCATGATGAAGATCGACAGCCTCTCGTTCGCCGAGGCCGTGGAGCGGCTGGCCGACCGGGTCGGGATCGTGCTCCGCTACACCGAGCAGTCCGGCCCGCGCCAGGAGCCGGGGCTGCGGCTGCGGCTGATGGAGGCCAACCAGGCCGCCGAGGAGTTCTACACCGAGCAGCTCTCGACGCCCGACGCACTGATCGGGCGGCAGTTCCTGGGCGAGCGCGGCTTCGACCGGGCGGCGGCCGAGCGCTTCGGGGTCGGCTTCGCGCCCACCGACGGCCGCGCGCTGCTGCGACACCTGCGCGGTCGCGGCTTCTCCGACACCGAGCTCGTCAAGGCGGGGCTGGCGCGCGAGTCCGGCTGGGACTTCTTCCAGGGGCGGCTGCTGTGGCCGATCCGGGACTCGGGCCGGCAGGTGCTCGGCTTCGGTGCGCGACGCCTGCGCGACGACGACCGGATGCCGGCCAAGTACCTGAACACCCCCGAGACCCCGCTCTACAAGAAGTCGCACGTGCTCTACGGCCTCGACCTGGCGCGCAAGCAGATCAGCGCGCGCAGCCAGGCCGTCGTGGTCGAGGGCTACACCGACGTGATGGCGGCGCACCTGTCCGGCGTCGACACCGCGGTGGCGGTGTGCGGGACGGCCTTCGGCGACGACCACGCCCGGCTGCTGCGGCGTCTGATGGGCGACCACGACGCGTTCCACGGTGAGGTGATCTTCACCTTCGACGGCGACCGTGCGGGCCAGAACGCCGCGCTCAAGGTGTTCGCCGGCGACCAGAACTTCATCACCCAGACCTACGTCGCCGTCGAGCCCACCGGGCTGGACCCCTGCGACCTCCGGCTGCAGCACGGCGACGCGGCGGTGCGCGAGCTGGTGGCCCGGCGGATGCCGCTCTACCGCTTCGTGATGAGCAACATGCTCGCCTCCCACGACCTCGACCGGGCCGACGGACGGCTCGCCGCGCTGCGGGAGACCGCCCCGCTGGTCGGCAGCATCCGCGACTCCAGCCTGGTCAGCGGCTACGCCCGCGAGCTGGCCGGCCTGCTGGGGATGGACCAGGACGAGGTCCGGGCCGAGGTGTCGCGGGCGGCGTCCCGCTCGTCGCGTCGCACCGCGCCCGTCGAGGCACCGGCGCCAGAGCTGGCGACGCGGCCGACCGGCATCCCGATCCCTGACCCCCGCGACCGGCACCTCGCCCTCGAGCGGGAGACCGCCCAGCTCCTGGTCCAGGCCCCCGAGCAGTTCCCCGAGCACTGGGACGGGCTCAGCCCCGCCGACTTCACCCACCCGGCGTACGCCGCGGTCTTCACCGGGGTCGAGAAAGCGGTGGCCGACGACGCCGACGGCGAGTGGACCCAGCGGGTCAGCGACGCCGTCGAGGACGAGCGGGTCCGCTCGCTGGTGGTCGCGCTCTCCGTCGAGCCGCTGCCGCTGCAGGGGGCACCGGACGCACGCTTCGTGGTCGCCCACACGGCCGGCCTGCAGCTGCTGACGGTGATGCGCAGCATCGCCACCTTGAAGTCTCGGCTGCAGCGGACGAACCCGGTCTCGGCCCAGCAGCGCTACAACGCGATGTTCTCCGAGCTCGTGGTCCTCGAGGCCCGCCGCAAGGCCCTGCAGACGCGCAGCATCGGCGCGCAGGACTGACGTCAGGACCGACCCAGCAGGACTGCCCTCAGCGCGGTCCTGCAGGCCCTGGAGCGGCCGAAGGGCCTGCCGCCCGTCCACAGCACGGACCGACGAGGCGAGGTTCTCCACAGCCGGCCGCTCGAGGCCGGCACGTCCGCGTCGGGGTGACCAGACTCCTGGTGTGACCGCAGCGACGACCCCCGTGACCGACTTGCCCGGCCGTGATGCCCCGCACTCCTCGACCCAGGTCGAGCTCTGGGCGAGGGCGATCGAGGCGGGTGTCCTGGCCGCCGCCGCCCGGGCGGACCCGCGGGTCCCGTGGCGGGGAGACGCCACCGAGGAGGAGCTCTGCGCGGTCGAGGAGGCCGGGTCGCGGGCGCAGCGGGAGTTCGTCGCGGCCAACCTCGGGCTGGTGGGGGCGGTGCTGGGGCCGTACGCCCGGAGCGGTGCCCCGGTCGCCGACCTCTTCCAGGAGGGCTGCCTCGGCCTGATCGCGGCGGTCGAGCGGTTCGACCACCGCCGCGGTGTCCGGTTCTCGACCTACGCGACCTACTGGGTCCGGACGTTCGTCAGCTCCGCCACGTCGCGCTTCGCCTCGGCCGCCACGATGCCGGTGGGCCGCAGCGAGCAGCTCCGCACCGCGCACGGGGTGGAGAGCGCTCTCATCCAGAGCCTCGGACGGCTCCCGACGGTCGCGGAGGTCGCGGCCGCCCTCGGGCGCGACGAGCGCTGGACGGCCGGGTTGCTGGGCCAGCGCGGTGCGCAGCCCCTCGACGAGCTCGACGAACGAGCCCTGCTCCGGGTCGCGGAGGCGGCCGGCGGCACCGAGGAGGGGACGTCGCAGGAGCCCGAGGTGTGGGCGCGCCGGCTGCTGGCGACGCTGACCGGCTTCGACCGGCAGGTGCTCGAGCTCCGGCTGGGCTTCGGCGGGCGGGTGCCGAGCAGCCTCGCGGGGGTCGCGCGCGAGCTCGGCGTGCCGGTCGGTCGGGTGCGCCGGGCCGAGGCGCGCGCGCTCGAGCAGCTGCGCGGGTGCTGCCCCCGCGAGGCGATGGCCGGGGTGGCCTCGTGAGGGACGGGCTGCGGGACGACCCCAGGAGGTGCGCCGGCACCCGCGGACCGGGGTCGGGGCCGCCGGGCCGCGTGAGCGCACAATGGGCGGCGTGTCCGCCACCGCCGAGAGCTCTCGATGAGGCCCAGGTTCGGCACGCGCGGGATGCCGCCCGAGGCGTACGCGTCCTGGCGGAGCTCGATGGCGGCCCGAGGTGGCGTGCCGGCCCGGATCCTGGCGTGGGCGCGGTCGGCCGACGGGTTCGTGGTCGGGAGCGTGGCTACGCTCTCCGTCGGCGGGGCCGGCCCGGGCTCGGACGACTGGCGCCACGTCGGGTGGCACGAGATCGAGCACGGGGGCTGGAACGCGGAGGCCCGCTCGCTGTCGTGGACCATGCACAACGGTCGTCGTGGCCGGGTCGAGCTCGCGGACCCGGGCCGGCTGCCCGAGCTCTTCCGGGAGCGGGTGTCGGCGAGCATCGCCGTGGAGCGGTTCGTCGCGATCCGGGGCGAGCGTGGCGTGACGGTCACCGCACGGCGCGACCTCGGCGGTGACGGAGGCCTCACCTGGCACTCGTCGCTGACCCGTGGGCTGAGCTGGAGCGTGGAGGGTGTGGCCGAAGAAGCGGCCCGTGCGGCGGCCGAGCTGGAGTCGGAGTACGGTTCGAGCGCCCGGGGCTGGTAGCGTTCTCCAGGCCGATCCCCTGTAGCTCAATTGGCAGAGCAGCCGGCTGTTAACCGGCAGGTTACTGGTTCGAGTCCAGTCGGGGGAGCGACGCAGCGGCGGTGCCGCTGCACGGCGGGACACGCGTCCCGCCACGGGTCGGACGACTGGTCCGGCCCTGCGGAGTGCGGGGGCGCTCATGATCCAGGAGCACGGATGAACGCACCCCGCCCGCAGGACCCGTCGAACGCCACCCACCTCAGCCACGACGCGGTTCCCCGTCGTCTCGTGCTCGCCGGCGCGCTGGGGCTCGCGGGGACCGCCCTGATGGGCGCTCGGGCCGCGCAGGCGGCGCCGCGGGTCGAGGGGCGCATCCTCCAGACCTATCTCGCCGCAGGCGGTGCGGACGTGCTGGGTGCGGCGGTGCACAGCGAGGTCAAGCGGCGGATCTCGCACCGGAACACGTACGGCCAGCGCTTCGAGCACGGGGTCGTCTGGTGGGGCTCCGGCGTCGGCAAGGTGGACCTGCCGCGCGCCCGGGTGCGGCTCGACACGTCCCCGAACTTCCGGCCGGTCCGGGGCGTCCGCGACCTGTGGCGCACGGGTGACCTGGACGGGTGCACCCCGCTGGAGAAGCGGATCGTCGTCGACCTCGGCATCGAGACGATGATCGCCATGAACTCGGGCGGGGACCCGTCCATCCCGGGCGTCGACCGCCATTCGTACTACATCAGCAACGCGGGCGAGAACCTCGAGTTCTACCGGGGTTACGTCACCCGCGAGGCCAGCCGGACGTCGGTCGGCCGGGTGCTCGGCCGGGTTGCTCGTTCCGACGCCCCGGTGCTGGTGCACTGCCACGCCGGCAAGGACCGTACGGGCTGGGTGTGCGACCTCATGCAGGCCGTCGCCGGGGTGAGCCGCGAGGTGCGCGACGCCGACTACCTCGCCACGCTCGCATACTCGGGCAGCACGGTGGAGCTTGACTGGCTGGCCGCGGCGCGTGAGCAGCTGGTGACCGACTACGGGACCGTCGCGGACTACCTGGTCGACGGGTGCGGCCTCAGCCGCACCGACCTGGCCCGGCTGAGGACGCGTCTGCGCTAGGCGTCCCGGGTCCGGTGCCTAGTGCCGGCCCTGGGCCGGACCGTGGACCGCCCCGTGCCCATCACCACCGCCGGTGCCGACGACCGGCCGGGACGGCCACTCGACCTTGCCCTGCACCACCCGGTCCAGGTCCTCGAGGAACGCCCGGGCCCAGTGGTCGATGTCGTGCTCGGCCACCTGCCGGCGCAGCAGCCGCATGCGGCGCGCCTTGATCCGGGCCGGGGCGTTCATCGCCTCGACCATCGTCTCCTTCAGCCCGTCGATGTCGTGCGGGTTGATCATGTACGCCTGGCGCAGCTCGTGGGCCGCGCCGGCGAACTCGCTCAGCACGAGCGCGCCGTCGTCGGCCTGCCGGCACGCGACGTACTCCTTGGCGACGAGGTTCATGCCGTCGCGCAGCGGCGTCACGATCATGACGTCGGCGGCCCGGTAGAGCGCGGCCATCTCCTCGCGGGGGTACGAGGCGTGCAGGTAGGTGATCGGCGGGCGCCCGATCCGGCCCACCTCGGAGTTGATCCGCCCGACCAGGCGGTCGATGTCGTCCCGCAGGGTGCGGTACTGCTCCACGCGTTCGCGCGACGGTGTCGCCACCTGCACCATGGCGGCCTCGGCCGGGTCGATCCGGCCCTCGGCGACGAGCTCGCCGAACGCCTGGATCCGCTCCAGGAGCCCCTTGGTGTAGTCGAGGCGGTCCACCCCCAGGAACAGGGTCTTCGGCTCCCCGAGGTCGGCCCGGATCTTCGCGGCCCGGGCGGCGGTGGCGTCGCTCGACGCGAGCTCGTGCAGCGACGCCGCGGCGATCGAGATGGGGTACGCCCGCGCCATCACGGTGCGCCCGTCCGCGGCGTGCACGTACTCGCGGCGCGTCTCCAGGTGCAGCCGCTGGCGGACCAGGCGCAGGAAGTTCTGGGCGCCGCCACCCAGCTGGAAGCCGACGAGGTCGGCGCCGAGGAGGCCGCGCAGGATCTGGTCGCGCCAGGGCAGCTGGATGAAGAGCTCGGTCGGGGGGAACGGGATGTGCAGGAAGAAGCCGATGTTCAGGTCGGGCCGCTGCTCGCGGAGCATCTGCGGCACCAGCTGCAGCTGGTAGTCCTGCACCCAGACGACTGCGCCCTCGTCGGCCACCTCGACCGTGCGGTCCGCGAAGCGCTGGTTGACCCGGACGTACGCGTCCCACCACTCCCGGCGGAACTCCGGCGGCACCACGACGTCGTGGTAGAGCGGCCAGAGCGTGCCGTTGGAGAAGCCCTCGTAGTAGTCGGCGATCTCGGTCTCCGACAGCGGCACCGGCACGAGCTCGAGCCCGTCGTTCTCGAACGGCTCGACGACCTCGTCGGCCGCGCCGTGCCAGCCCACCCAGGCGCCGTGGTGGGAGTGCATGACCGGTTCCAGCGCGGTGACCAGCCCGCCGGGCGAGGTGCGCCAGGTGGTGGTGCCGTCGGGGTGCTCGACCCGGTCGACCGGCAGCCGGTTGGCCACCACCACGAAGCTCGCCTTGCGCGTCGGTCGCCCCCCGGTCTCGGCCGGCTCGTCCTGCTGCCCGGTGCCGGCCTCGGCGTCTCGTCCTGCCGCCGTACCCGTCACGGTCGCTGTCCCCTCACGTGGAGGAGGGTACGGCGCTCAGCGCCTGTGCGCCGCTCCGGGAGCGGTCAACGAAGGGGCGGAACTTCTGTCAGGCTCTCCCCATGACCTCCGGCGCACTGGCGCAGACCCGGCTGCAGGCGGTGCTCGACCACCCTGACGAGACCCTCGTCGGGATCGACTTCGACGGGACGCTCGCGCCGATCGTGGCCGACCCCGAGCAGGCGCACGCCGACCCTCGTGCGGTGTCCGCGCTGGCCCGCCTCGGCGGGCTGCTCGGCACCGTGGCCGTCATCACGGGCCGCCCGGCGCGCACCGCGGTCCGGCTCGGCGGCTTCCGCGGCGTCGCGGGGCTGGGGCACCTCGTCGTGCTCGGCCAGTACGGCGTGGAACGGTGGGACGCGTCCACCGACGAGTTCCTGATCCCGCCGGACCCCGGCCAGGTCGTCGCGCTCGAGCAGGAGATCCCTCCGCTGCTCGACCGGCTGGGCCAGGGTGCCGCCCACGTCGAGCACAAGGGCCGCGCCGTGGTCGTGCACACCCGCCAGCTCCCGGACCCGGACGCCTCGTTCGCGACGCTCACCGGTCCGCTGAACGACCTCGCCGAACGGCACGAGATGGTGGTCGAGCCTGGCAAGAACGTGCTCGAGATCCGCTCGCCCGGGGTGGACAAAGGCATCGCGCTGCGCGACATCGTGGCCGAGACCGGCGCCCGCCAGATCGTCTTCATCGGCGACGACCTCGGCGACCTGCCGGCCTACCGGGTGGTCGACGAGCTGCGTCGCGAGGGCCGTGGCGGTCTGCTGGTCTGCTCGGCGTCGCGCGAGGAGGACGCGCTGTCGGCCCTCGCCGACGTCGTCGTCCAGGGGCCGGAGGGCGTCGCCACCTGGCTCGAGGAGCTCGCCGACGCGCTCGAGGCCCGTCGCTCCGCGTCCTGAGGGTCAGACCGCCCGGAACGACGCGAACTCGACCGTGCGGCGCAGCTCGAAGCCCATCGCCAGGTAGAGCTCGATGGCCCGGGTGTTCCCGGCGCTGGTGTGCAGGAACGGCACCTCGCCGCGGCTCCGGACGAGGTCGGCGACGGCGCGGACCAGCCGGGACGCGAGTCCCTGCCGGCGGTACGCGGGGTCGGTGCACACCGCGCTGATCTCGGTCCAGCCCTCGGGGTGCAGCCGCTCGCCGGCCATGGCCACCAGGTGACCGTCGCGACGCAGGCCGAGGTAGGTCCCGAGCTCGTACGTCCGCGGGCGGAACGGTCCCGGCTCGGTGCGGGCCACCAGGTCCATCGCCTCGGCCGCGTCCGCCGGCCCGATCAGGAACGCGTCGTCGGCAGGGGCGGACACCAGGGCGTCGGTGGAGACCAGCTGGACCCCCGGCACGACCCCGGCGAGCGCCCAGCCCGGGGTGGACGTGGCGCTGAAGCCGGTGGGCCCGTCGAGCGCGGCCACCTCGCCCTCGGCGTAGAGGTCCCGCAGGTCGCGCCAGGCGCGCTCGTCGTCGAACGCGGCGAGGGCGGCGAAGGGCGAGACGTCGGCGGGGTAGCGCCGGGCCAGGCCGCGGCCGAGCGCGAAGTGGGCGTGCCGACCGGTGAGCGAGGCCCAGGCGGGGGAGTCGAGCACGGGCGTCGCGGCGGCTGAGGCGTCGGTCACGTCCGGGGCGGGGCTGGTCACCCCGGGAAGAACTCTGCCGCCCCCGGTGCTGTTCCCAACGAACCTCGCGACGAGGGCGGGGACGTCTACAAGGCGGACGTCACCTGTGCCGACCGGGTTCCCGAGTAATCCTGTAGACATTGTGCTCGCGACTGGGCGTGGACGACGACCGAGGAGACCCTGTGCTGGTGGCTGACGACACCTCGGGCCTGGTGCTCGTGCTCGTCGGGCTCGGTCCCCGCGGGGCCGGTCTGCTCGAGCGGCTGGTGAGCAACGCGGCGGCGGAGCGGTCAGGTCCGCTCGAGGTGCACCTGGTCGACCCGTACCCGGTCGGTGGGGGTCGGGTGTGGCGCTCTGCCCAGTCCGACCTGCTGCGCCTGAACACGACCGCCGAGGACCTGACCGCCTTCGTCGACGAGAGCGTGGCGATGGCCGGCCCGCTCACCCCGGGCCCGACCTTCGACGCGTGGTGCCGCACGCACGGCGCCGACCTCGACGACCCGGCGCTCGCCGCCGAGGCGCTGACGCTGGGGCCGCTGGACTTCCCGACCCGACGCCTTGCCAGCGCCTACTTCGACTTCGCCGTCCGCCGCACCCTCAGCCGGGTGCCGGCGTCGATGACGATCACCACCCACGCCCAGCGTGCCGTCGACCTGCGCGAGAGCGACGACGGCCGCGAGGTCGTCGTCCTGGAGGACGGCGAGGTCATCACGGCCGACGGGGTCGTCCTGGTGAACAGCCACGTCGACGTCCGCCCGGCCCCGCGCTTCGCGGCGCTGGCGTCGTTCGCCGCCGAGCGCGGGCTCACCTACCTCCCGCCCGGGTACGCCGGCGACCTCGACCTCAGCGCGGTCCCCGCCGGCCAGGACGTCCTCGTCCGCGGCTTCGGGCTGGATTTCGTCGACCTCATGGTCCTGCTCACGCAGGGTCGCGGCGGCCGCTTCGTCGCTGCTGGGGACGCGGTCGGCGGCCGGCTGGCGTACGAGCCGTCCGGGGCCGAGCCGCACCTGCTCGTGGGCTCGCGGCGCGGGGTCCCGTACCACGCCAAGCCGACGTACCGGCTGCGTGCGGACAAGCCGGAGACCACCACGTTCTGCACCCAGCAGGCCGTGGGTGCGGTCCTGCGTCGCGGCGACGCGATCGACTTCCGGGCCGACCTGTGGCCGCTCGTGGGTCGCGAGGCGGCCTGGGGCTTCTACCGTGAGCTCGGCCTCGGACACCCCGAGCGGATCACGACGTCCTGGCCCGCGTTCGCCGACACGTTCGCGGCGCTGGAGTGGGAGAGCGACGCCTACCGGCGCTGGATCGCCGGCACCGTGCCCGATCGCGCCGACCGCTTCGACCCGGCGGCCCTCGACCGGCCGCTGCGCGGCCTGCGCGTGACCGGCCCCGACGAGCTCGCCCACGTGGTCCGTCGCTACCTGACCGACGACCTGGCCCGCCGGGCAGACGCGCGGTACAGCGCTGACCTGGGCGCGTTCTTCGCGCTGCTCGCGGTCCTGCCCGTCGTCGGGCCCGCCCTGGCCTCGCCCCGGATGGATCCGCGCTCGCTCGTCGAGGACTTCTACGGCGAGTTCATGGGCTTCTTCAGCTTCTGGGCCAGCGGCCCGCCGCCGGACCGGGTCGAGCAGCTGCTCGCCCTCGAGGAGGCCGGCGTGGTCACGTTCCTCGGCCCGGACCTCGAGATCGCCACGGACGCCGACCGCGGGACGTTCGTCGCGCGGTCCAGCGCCGTGCCCGGCCAGGTGGAGGCGCGCGCGCTCGTCGAGGCGACGCTGCCGGCCTTCGACCTGGCCCGCACCGAGGACCCCCTGCTCTCGGCCCTCGCCGCCCGGGGCGAGGCGTCGTCGCAGGTCCTCGTCGACGCCGACGGGCACCCGCTCGACACCGGCCAGCTGCGGACCGACCACGCTCACCACCTCGTCCGCGCGGACGGCTCCGTCGCACCGCGCCGGCTGGCGCTGGGCATGCACACCGCCCTCAAGGCCGCCGCCTTCGCGCGGCCCTGCACCAACGCACCGGTGCACCGGCTCAACGACTCGGTGGCCCGGGCGCTGCTGGCCCTGCCGCGACGGGTGCGCGACCAGGCGATGTCCAGCTCGACGGCAGGAGCCGACCGATGACCAGCACCACCAGCACGACCACCGAGGGCCGCTTCGCCAGCCCCGTCGACACCGACCGCTACGGGACCTACCGCATCGCGCAGCGCCCGGACGACCCGCGTCCGCTCTACCGCTTCACCGGTCGGCTCACTGCTGACGGCTCCAGCGGCTACCCCGCGGTGCCCGGGCGCTACCACCTCTACGCCGGCTGGTTCTGCCCGTGGGCGCAGCGCGTGGTGCTCGAGCTGGAGGTCCTTGGCCTGACCGGACCCGGCGGTGCCGTCTCCGTCTCGTACGTCGACGGCTCCCGCGACGGCCGGGGCTGGGCGTTCCGGGAGACGCACGGGCCCGACCCCGTCCTTGGCTTCACCCTGCTGCGCGACGCGTACGAGGCGACCGAGCCCGGCTTCGACGGCCACGTCAGCGTCCCGACGCTGTGGGACACCGTGACGGGCCGCATCGTCAGCAACGACTTCCGCACCCTCGGGCTCGACGTGGCCACCCAGTTCGGCGACCTTCGGCACCCCGGCGTCGACACCTACCCCGAGGCGCACCGGGCGGAGATCGAGGAGCTCGACACCTGGATCGGTCCGGCGGTCAACCAGGGCGTGGGCCGTGCCTCGGGCGAGGGACCTGCCGCCGAGCAGGCCCGCTCGGAGCTGCACGCCGCGTTCCGGCGGCTCGACGCCCGTCTCGTCGACGGCGGGTTCCTGGTCGGCCACGGGCTCACCGAGGCCGACATCCGGCTGTGGGTCACGCTCGCCCGCTACGACGTGCAGGGCAACGCCACCGGCCGGCTCGGCCTGCCGCTCAGCAGCTACCCGAACCTCGCCCGCTACGCCGCCGACCTCGCCGACCTGCCCGCGGTCCGGGCCAGCACGCGCTGGTCCGCCTTCAGCGCGCCCGGCGCGGTCCCGTCGTTCCTGCCCGACCTTCCTCCCGACCCTCGCGGAGAGCCCCGATGACCCGACCCCTGCACCTCGCCGTCGCCCTCGACGGCGCGGGCTGGCACCCCGCCGCCTGGCGGCTGCCGACCGCTCGACCCCGCGACCTGCTCACCGCGGGCTACTGGGTCGACCTCGTCCGACGGGCCGAGGAGGGGCTGGTCGACCTGGTGACGATCGAGGACGCGCTCGCGCTGCAGAGCTCCGACCCCACGGGCCCGGACCACCGGACCGACGAGGTCCGCGGGCGCCTCGACGCCGTCGGAGTCGCGGCCCGGGTGGCACCTGTGACGCAGCACGTCGGCCTGGTCCCGACCGCCACGGTCACCCACACCGAGCCGTTCCACCTGTCGAAGGCGATCGCCACGCTCGACTACGTCTCCCAGGGCCGCGCCGGCTGGCGCCCGCAGGTCTCCGCCGGCACGGCGGAGGTCGGGCACGTCGGCCGGCGGACGTCCTGGACCGACCCGCGGGGCGACGACCCGGCGGCCCGCCAGGCGCTGGTGGACCTCTTCGAGGAGGCGGGCGACGCGGTGGAGGTCGTCCGGCGCCTGTGGGACAGCTGGGAGGACGACGCGGAGATCCGCGACGTCGCCACCGGACGCTTCGTCGACCGCGACAAGCTGCACTACATCGACTTCGAGGGCCGAAGCTTCTCCGTGCGCGGGCCCTCGATCACCCCGCGGCCGCCGCAGGGGCAGCCGGTCGTCGTCGCGCTGGCCCACGCCGAGGTGCCCCGGGCCTTCGCGGCCCGGTCGGCCGACGTCGTGCTGATCACCCCCGCCGACGACGCGACCGCGGCAGCGCAGGTCGGTGAGATCGTCGCGGTCCGCCGGGACGCGGGCCGTACGGGTCCCGACCACGTCTTCGCCGACCTCGTGGTGCTGCTCGACGACGACGCGGCGCGGGCCACGCGGCGCTGGTCCCAGCTCGAGGAGTGGTGGGGTCGTGCCTTCACCAGCGACGCGGAGGTGTTCGTCGGCACGCCGCAGGGCCTGGCCGACCTGCTGGTCGCCCGCGCGGAGACCGGGCTGACCGGCTACCGGCTCCGGCCGGCCGCGCTGCCGCAGGACCTCGACGCGATCGTCGACGGCCTCGTCCCCGAGCTGCAGCGCCGCGGAGCCTTCCGGACCGCGTACGAGGCCGGCACCCTGCGCGACCGGCTGGGGCTCGAGCGCCCGGCCAACCGTTACGCGACCGGAGGACTTTCATGAGCCGAACGACCAGCACGCCCCCCAAGCAGGTCCACCTCGCCGCCCACTTCCCGGGCGTCAACAACACGACGGTCTGGAGCGACCCCCAGGCCGGCAGCCACATCGAGCTCAGCTCGTTCGTCCACCTCGCCCAGACCGCCGAGCGCGGCCTGTTCGACTTCTTCTTCCTGGCCGAGGGCCTGCGGCTGCGCGAGCAGAACGGCGTCATCTACGACCTCGACGTCGTCGGCCGGCCCGACACCTTCACCGTCCTGTCGGCGCTCGCCGCGGTCACCGAACGTCTCGGCCTGGCCGGCACGGTGAGCTCGACGTTCAACGAGCCGTACGAGGTGGCGCGCCAGTTCGCGACCCTCGACCACCTCTCGGCAGGGCGGGCCGCGTGGAACGTGGTGACCTCGTGGGACGCCTTCACCGGCGAGAACTTCCGCCGGGGCGGCTACCTGCCCAAGGAGGAGCGCTACTCCCGCGCCCAGCACTTCCTCGACGCCGCGTTCGCGCTCTTCGACTCCTGGTCCGGCGACGAGATCGTGGCCGACCAGGCAGGAGGCGAGTTCCTGAGCCGGCCGGAGGTGGGCACGTTCGCCCACCACGACCCGCACTTCGACATCAGCGGCGCGTTCAGCACGCCGCGCAGCCCCCAGGGCCGACCGGTGATCTTCCAGGCGGGTGACTCCGAGGAGGGTCGCGAGTTCGCGGCGGCCACGGCCGACGCGATCTTCACCCGCCACGCCACCTACGACGACGGTCGTGCCTTCTACGCCGACGTCAAGGGCCGGCTGGCCGCGTACGGGCGTCGGCCGGAGCAGCTCGTCGTGCTCCCGGCGGCGACGTTCGCCCTGGGGGACACGGACAAGGAGGCGGCCGAGCTCGCGGCTGAGGTCCGGCTGCAGCAGGTGAGTGGCGCCACCGCGATCAAGCTCGCCGAGCAGCTGTGGAACACCGACCTGTCCGAGCTCGACCCCGACGGCCCACCGCCGTCCTTCGACCCCGTGGTGGGGGAGACCATCTCCCAGGGCCGCGCGAGCGTCCGGATGCACCGCGACCCGGTGGCGACGGCGCGCGAGTGGCGGGCGAAGGCGGAGGCCGAGCACCTGTCGCTGCGCGAGCTGATCGTCGAGACGTCGAACAGGCAGACCTTCGTCGGCTCGGCGGCCACGATCGCGCAGGCGATCGACGAGCACGTGCAGGCCGACGTCTGCGACGGCTACATCCTCGTCCCGCACCTCACGCCGGGCGGGCTCGACCGCTTCGTCGACGAGGTCGTCCCGCTGCTCCAGGAACGCGGCTCGTTCCGCACCGAGTACGAAGGAGAGACGTTGCGCGAGCACCTCGGCCTGGCGGCGGCGCCCCGTGTCGCCCACCGCACGACCGACGCCGCAGCACCGGCCGGAGCGGTCTCGTGAGCACGGACCGTACGAGCATCGTCGCCCTGTCGGGCAACCCCCGTACGGGTTCGCGGACCCTGCTCGTCGCCCAGACGCTGGCCGGCGCGCTCGCCGAGCGCCTCGGCGCCGGGCCGGTCACCTCGCTCGACCTCGCCGAGGTCGCGCCGCAGCTGTTCGCCCCGAGCGCCCCGGACGCCGACCGCTTCGCCGAGGTGCTGGCCGGTGCCTCGGTGGCCGTCGTCGCCACCCCGGTCTACAAGGCCAGCTACACCGGCCTGCTCAAGGCGTTCCTGGACCGCTACCCGACCGGGGGCCTGCGCGGCGTGCTCGCCGTCCCCGTCGTGGTCTCGGCCAGCCCGGCCCACTCGTTCGTGGCCGAGCACCTGCTCCGCCCGCTGCTGGTGGAGCTCGGGGCGTCGGCCCCGACCCGTCCCTTCGCCGTGACCGAGAAGCAGCTCGGCGACCTCGACGAGCTCGCGGCCACCTGGGCCGACGAGGCCGCGGGCACCGTCTCGGCCCTGCTGGCCGCACGACCGGAAGAGGCACGACGATGACCGCCGAGCCCTGCACCCGTCCGACCTCGGACGCCTCTCCTGCCGTGGACACCGCGACGTCGGCGACGGTCACCTCGGACGCGTTCCGGGCGATCTTCCGCCAGCACCCCGCGGGGGTGGCCGTGGTCGCGCTCCGCGACGGTGACCGTCCGGTCGGCTTCACGGCCACGTCGGTCATCTCGGTGTCGGCGGACCCCGCTCTGCTGACCTTCTCCGTGGCCGAGTCGTCGTCCTCCTGGCCGTCCCTGGCGCAGGCGAGCACGTTGACCATCAGCTTCCTGGCCGCCGACCAGGTCGACGTGTCGGCCCGGTTCGCCACCCGGGGCGTCGACCGCTTCGCCGGGGTCGACTGGCACTGGCTCCCGACCGGCGAGCCCGTCCTCGACGACGTCCTCGCCTGGGTCCGCGGGGACGTGGTGGAACGCATCGCCGTCGGCGCCAGTCACCTCGTGGTCGTGCAGGTGCGCGAGACCTCCCAGGGGCGTCCCGGCGCTCCGCTCGTCTACCACGACCGCGCCTACCACTCCCTCGGCGAGGGCTCCGCGCTCTGAGCCCGGTCCGCCCGGTCAGCCCGTCCGGCGGTGACGGCGGACGCACGTCCTCCCCTCCAGAAAGAGCTCATCGATGCCGACGTACGACTGGTTCCTGCCCACCACCGGCGACAGCCGTTCCCTCGTCGGAGGCGGGCACAGCGTGCCGGCCGACGTCGGGCGGGCCGGCGGGTCGCTGGACACGGCGGGGCGCTTCCGCGAGCCGGACCTGCGCTACCTCGCGCACGTCGCGCGGACGGCGGAGGACCTCGGCTTCGACGCGGTCCTGACGCCGACGGGCACACCCTGCGAGGACGCCTGGGTGGTGGCGTCGGCGTTGATCACCCAGACCGAGCGGCTGAAGTTCCTGGTCGCGCTCCGGCCGGGGCTGATCAGCCCGACGCTGCTGGCGCAGATGGCGTCCACGTTCCAGCGGATGTCGGGCAACCGGCTGCTGCTGAACGTCGTCGTCGGCGGCGACCGGGACGAGCAGCTGAGGTTCGGCGACCGGGTGGGCAAGGACGACCGGTACGCCCGGGCGGCCGAGTTCCTGCAGGTGTTCCGCGGTGCGTTCACGGCAGCGGGCACGAGCTTCGCCGGGGACTTCTACGACGTCACCGACGCCCGGACGAGGCGGCCCGCCCCGGTCCCGCCGATCTACCTCGGCGGCTCCTCGGCCGCCGCCGGTCCGGTGACCGCCGAGCACACCGACGTCTACCTCACCTGGGGCGAGCCGCCGGCGGCCGTCGCGGCGAAGATCGCCTGGATCCGCGGCCTGGCCGAGGCCGCCGGGCGGGACGTGCGCTTCGGCGTACGGCTCCACACGATCAGCCGCGACCGTTCCGAGGACGCCTGGCGGGTGGCCGACGACATGCTGGCCCAGCTCGACCCCGCCGACGTCGCGCGCGCCCAGGCCGCCATCACCTCCAGCGAGTCGGAGGGCCAGCGCCGGATGCGCGAGCTGCACGGCGGCGTGAGCACGTACACGGAGGCCCGCCAGCTCGAGGTGCACCCGGGTCTGTGGTCCGGGATCGGCCTGATGCGCAGCGGCGCCGGCACCGCGCTCGTCGGCAGCCACACCGAGGTCGCCGACCTGATCGGGGAGTACGCCGCGGTCGGCGTCGACGAGTTCGTCCTCTCCGGCTACCCGCACGTCGAGGAGGCGTACTGGTTCGCCGAGGGCGTGCTCCCCGTGCTGCGCCGGCGCGGGCTGGCCCAGAGCTAGCGCCTGGCGGGGCCGGGCGCTGCCCTCCCCGTCGGGGTCGGCCGCGTGAGCCGAGCTACCTCCGGGTGCCTGAGCTCGATCGTCTGATCTTGGACCCGATCAGCACGGCAACCAGGATCAGCACGAGGTGGAGGACGTCGGTCAGCAGCGTCGGAAGGCCCAGCATCTCTGTACCGATCGACAGGGCGACCAGGACCAGGATCAGGCCCGCTCCGACGGAGCTATCCACGGAGCCCGCCTCGTGCGACCTGTTGATCTCTCACGTGTCGACGATATCGAGCGACGAGCGTGTGGGCCCCGAGGATCAGTCGTCGAGGTTGGGCGACTGCGGAGAGTCCTGCTGCGTGCGCTCCGGGTGGTCCTCCCGCAGGTCGGAGTCGGCCAGGATCGCCGCCGCCTGGGCCTCGGGGTCGTCGCTGCCGGCGGCCCTCTCCTCGGGCAGGAGCAGGGCGCGTTCCTCGACCCGGGAGTCGGGCTCGTTCGTGTCGTCCGGGGTCATCGTTCCTCCTGCTGGCGGGGGTGCTGGCGGGGTGGTGCCACCCCGGGACCGACCGTAGCGGCCACCCGGCACGGCTCGCGGCACCCGTGCCAGAGTGGGATCTGCGGGCGTCGTCCGGCGCCCCTTCAGAGTCGAAGGAGCACCCATGAGCGAGCACAGCCCCGAGGCCGACCGCGTTGACGAGGCTGTCGTCGGCGGGTCGGAGTCCTCGATCGAGTCCGACATCGCGGCCGCCAGCACGGACGGCGGCGACGCCGGCGTCGGGGCGGACGCCGGCGCCTCGGACGGCGTCGCGGACTCGCACGCCGCCGACGTCGCCGCGGGGTTCGACGACCCGGCCGACGCGCCGACGCAGGGGTCGAACGAGGAGGACGGCACCTTCTAGTGGAGCTGGGAGGCACCGTCGTAGCGGCGCGGGCGACAACCCGCTCCGTCCTGGTGACCCTGCGCCGCGGCCGTCCTTACTTGTCGAACGTCGTCCACCTGCTCGGCGAGGAGCTGGTCCCGCTCCAGCCGGCGCGCTGCGAGACGCTCAGACGAGCGAGCGCAGCGTCGTCACCAGCGGCGTCGTCGGCCGACCGATGAGCCGGCTGAGGTCGCCGGTCACCTCGGCCAGGGTGCCCTCGGCGATGTTCACGTCCAGCCCGACGAGGAACCCGCGGGTGCCCGCGTCGAGGCCGGCTGCGGTGAGCTCGGCGTCCAGCTCCTCCGGCGAGACCGCGCGGTAGGTCAGCTCACGCCCGAGCGCCGCGCTCGCGGCCTCGGTGAACCCGGTGAAGTTCCAGGCCTCGTCCCCGCCGAGCTCGTAGACCGTGTCGTCGTGGCCCTCGGTGGTCGCGACCACCACGGTCGCGGCGGCGAAGTCGGGGCGCGAGGCGCTGGCCACGCGTCCGTCGGCGGCGGCGGAGACGACCTCCCCCGTCTTCGCGGCGGTCTGCAGCGTGCTCGCGTAGTTCTCGGAGTACCAGTTGTTGCGCAGGAACGTCCAGGTCAGGCCGGAGTCGCGCAGCAGCTGCTCGGTCACCTTGTGCTCCGGCGCGAGGATCAGGGTGGTGTCGGCCGCGCGCGGGGCGCTGGTGTAGACGACGCGCCCGACGCCGGCCTGCTGCGCGGCGCGGACCACGTTCGTGTGCTGCGGGACTCGCGCCCCGGGGGTGTCGCCGGAGATGAACACGACGACGTCGACCCCCTCGAACGCCGCGGTCAGCGCGTCGAGGTCCTCGTACGGGGCGACCCGCACGGGCACGCCGAGGTCGGCGGCCTTCTGCGCGTCGCGCACCACCGCGACCAGCGAGTCAGCGGGGAGGTGGTCCCTGAGGCCGGCGACGATCAGACGGCCCAGCTGTCCGGTGGCTCCGGTCACGGCGATGCTCATGCCTGTCGCAACCTCGGCTCCGCCCGAACTCTTCCCGACGCCCGGGGAGCCTGTGCGTCCCGTGGACCCGGCGGACCCCGCGGGACCCCCGACCCTGGTGCCGCACGCAGGTCCGGTGACAGCATCGGGACCGCCTGGCACCTCGGGGTTCGACACGCTGATCCACCGCCACGAGACGGCCGTGAAGATCCCGGTCTCGCCGAGCGGCGCGGGTCTGTGACACCCCGGCCGGGGCTGGAGCCAACCCCAGCCTCGGCCGAGGCCGTCCCAGCCGCGAGGATGGGTCCGTGATCAACGCATGAGCGGGACGAAGACGGCCGTCGTGACGGGTGCGAGCAGCGGGATCGGGGCCGCGACGGCCCGGGCGCTGGCCGGTGACGGCTGGACGGTCGTCTGCGCCGCTCGTCGGCAGGACCGGGTCGAGGCCCTGGCGGCGGAGATCGACGGCGTGGCGGCCGTGCTGGACGTGACGGACCGCAGCTCGGTCGAGGCCTTTGCCGCGACCCTGCCGGACGACGTGAGCCTGCTGGTGAACAACGCCGGCATGGCGCTCGGGCAGGAGCCCGTCGCCGTCGCCGACCTCGACGCGTGGGAGCGGATGTACGCGACGAACGTGATCGGCACGACCCGCGTGACCCAGGCGCTGCTGCCGCGGCTGGTCGCGAGCCGGGGAAAGATCGTCTTCATCACCTCCACCGCGGCCGACGGACCGTACGAGGGTGGCGCCGGCTACTGCGGGGCCAAGGCCGCCGAGCGGATGGTCGCCGGGGCGATGCGTCTGGAGCTCGTCGACCAACCGGTCACCATCCACGACGTCGCCCCGGGCATGGTCCGCACCGACGAGTTCGCGCTGACCCGCTACGCCGGGGACCAGGCCCGCGCCGCCGCCGTCTACGCCGGCGTCGCCGAGCCGCTGGTCGCCGAGGACGTGGCCGAGACGGTTCGGTGGATCGCCTCGCTCCCGCGCCACGTCGACGTCGACCGGCTCACCGTCCGGCCGCGCGCGCAGGCCGCCCAGCACAAGGTCCATCGCCTCGCTCAGGAGAAGGAGTCGTCATGACCCTGCCCACCGACCTGACCCTGCCCACCGAACCGGTCGGTCCGGTCCCCGGTCCGCCGAGCGGCCCGGAGCCGGTCCCGACCCCCGACCCCGGGCCGGACGTCGACCCGCCCGGGGACCCGCAGCCGATTCCCGACCCCGGTCCCATCGAGTGACCTGAGACGTGCCGCACGCGAGTCTGCCGACCGACAACGCCGAACGGCTGGTCTTCTTCACGGACGCCGTGGTGGCGATCGCCCTGACCCTGCTCATCCTGCCGCTGGTCGACCTGGTGCCCGAGGCCAGCCGGTCGGGCGTCGACCTGCGCGACCTGCTGCGCGACGACCTCGCGGAGCTCGGGTCGTTCCTGCTGAGCTTCGTGGTGATCTTCCGCTTCTGGTGGGCCCACCACCAGCTCTTCCGGCACGTGTCCGGGCTGAACGGCACGCTGGTGCGCCTGACCGTGGTCTGGCTGCTCTCGGTCGTGCTCCTGCCGTGGCCGACGGCGATCATCACGGCGTACGACACGTCGTCGCTGACCGTCCTGCTCTACACGGGCACGCTCGTGGTGAGCACCGGGTCGCTGGCCGCGATGGCGGTCGTCGTCCACCGGAACCCGGCGCTCAGCGCTGGTCGCACCCGGGAGACGCGGGACGGTGTCCTTCGCAGCGTCAGCTCCTTCGTCGCCCTGGTCGTGGCGCTGGTGCTCGGGACGGTGTTCGTCGACACCGTCAACTACTGGGCGCTCCTGCTGCTGCTCGTCACCGGACCGTTCGAGCGACTGATCAAGCGGCGGTGGGCCCAGCACCCGGAGCCCCTGGACGAGGCGCGCGAGGCCGGCACGGGCGTACCCTGACCGGGATGTCTGTGCAGCTGATCCCGACCGAGCGCGGCCGGCCCGGCCGGGTCCGCTGATGGGCCACGACCACGGTCACGCCCACTCCCACGGCACGCTGACGGCGACCGGACGGCAGCGCAAGCGGCTCGTCGTCGTCATGGTCATCACGCTCGCCGTCTTCGTCGCCGAGGTGATCGGCGGCATGATGTCGGGCTCGCTGTCCCTGCTGGCCGACGCCGGGCACATGCTCACCGACTCGGCCGGGCTGGTGATCGCCCTGATCGCGTCGGTGCTCGCCGTCCGGCCGGCGACCAACGCCCGGACGTACGGCCTGCAGCGCACCGAGGTCCTCGCCGCCCTGCTCAACGGGGTGCTGCTCGTCGCGATCGCGGGCTGGGTGCTCGTCCAGGCCGTCGGGCGCTGGTCGGACCCGACCGAGGTGTCGAGCGGGCTGATGCTCGGGGTCGCCGCGGTCGGCATCGTGGCGAACGTCGTCGGGCTCCTCGTGCTCCGCGGCGGCAAGGACGAGAGCCTCAACCTGCGCGGGGCCTACCTCGAGGTGCTCGGCGACCTCGTCGGCTCCGTTGCGGTCGTGGTCGCCGCGGTGGTGATCCTGGCCACCGGCTGGACCCGCGCCGACCCGCTGGCCTCGGTCCTCGTCGTCTGCCTGATCGTGCCGCGGGCCTGGGCCCTGATCCGTGACGTGGTCGACGTGCTGCTCGAGGCCACGCCCCGCGGCGTCGACCTCAGCACCGTCCGGGCGCACATCGAGGAGACCCCCGGCGTCGTCGAGGTCCACGACCTGCACGTCTGGACCATCACCAGCGGGCTGCCGGTGCTCTCGGCCCACGTGGTCGTCGCGCACGACCACCTCGCCACGGGCCGGTCGGGCGAGATCCTCGACACGCTGGGCTCCTGCCTCGGGAAGCACTTCGACGTCGCCCACTGCACGTTCCAGCTCGAGCCCGAGGGCCACCGCGAGCACGAACCCACCCAGCACGTCTAGTGCCGAGCACCTTGGGGGACGACTACCTCGCGGCGTACGACGCGCAGCTGCGGACCGACGCCGAGACGCCCAGCGCGACCGGCGTCCGGCTGCTCGGGCCGTTGCGGCTGGTGACGTTCCCGGGCGGTCGCGGGTTCGTGACCTACGCCGACCTCGCCGACGCTGACGCCGCCACCCTCGCGAGCTGGGTCCGGCAGGTCCTCGAGCACTACCAGCAGGATCCGCGCATCGACCGGGTCGAGTGGAAGACCCGCGGGCACGACCACGCGCCGCACCTGCACGACATTCTCACGGCCCACGGCTTCGAGCCGGACGACGCGGAGTCGATCATGATCGGCGAGGCCCGTCTGCTCGACGTCGACGTCCCGCTGCCGGCCTCGGTGACGCTGCGCCGCGTCGCGGACGAGGCGGACGTACGGGCGATGAGTGCGATGCAGGACGTCGCCTTCGGCGACGCCGTGTCCGACCGGATGGCCGACGCGCTGCTGCACCGGCTCGCGCTGGGCGACGGCATGCAGCTGTGGGTCGCGGAGGCCGCCGGCCAGGTGGTGGGCGCGGGCCGGCTGGAGCCCGTACCGGGCTCGGACTTCGCCGGGATCTGGGGCGGAGCCGTGCTGCCCGCGTGGCGCGGCCGGGGCATCTACCGTGCGTTGACCGCAGCCCGCGCCCGCTCCGCCCTCGCTCTCGGCAGGCGGCTCGTCCACAGCGACTCCACCGAGTACTCCCGCCCGATCCTCGAGCGCTCTGGCCTCGTCGCCGTCTCGACCACGACGCCGTACCACTGGCGGCGCACGGCCAGGTGAGCTGCTGCGGCCGCCGCGGTCACGGGGTCAGCGGGACGACGACCTCGCCTCCGACGTCGTGCCGCCCGGCGGCCAGGGCCGCCCGGTAGGCGCGGCGGTTGTCCGCGTGGATGGTGCCGACCAGGAAGCGGTCGGCGCCGGTGGAGTCGTGCCGCGCGAGGAGCTGTGCCGCGAGCGCCGAGCTGAGGTGGCGGCCGTACCCATGACCCCGGACGGCCGGGTCCAGCAGCAGCTCGACGATCTCGAAGCCCCGCAGACCCCGGAGCGCAGCACGCCAGGCCGCCACGATCCCGGCCCACCGCCCGTCCACGGTCACGTCGAAGACCAGGCCCTGGTCGACCAGGTCCGCCAGCTCCTCGCGCGTCTCCAGCCGCGTGTGCAGGGCGTGCTCCGGCTCGGCCGCGACGTGCTCGTGGTGGACCTGCTCGTAGCGGGGGTAGAAGCCGAGGTCGGCCGCGACCTCGAGAGACAGCTCGCCCGGCCGTGGACGCGCGGCGAGCTCGACGAGCGGGCCGGCGACGTCCCGCTTGTCGGCACCACAACCGGGCCAGGCGTGGGGCAGCCGGGACGACCAGAAGACGACGCTCCGCGGCCGGAACCCGGCGAAGGCGGGTCGCAGCGCGGCTCTCAGCGCCGGCAGGTCCGCCTCGTCCAGCACCCGGGTGGTCGCGTCGACCGCGACGAACGGACGTTCCGGGTCCCGACCCCGGTAGCGCGGTCCGGCCAGCACGGCGAGGTCGTCGTCGACCTGCACCCAGCGGTTCAGGTACGCCTCGGCGGGCTGTCCGCTGTGGGGCTGCGCGCTCGCGAACCCCTCGGCGAACGCCCGGTCGACGGTCGCGACCTCCACCGCCCAGGCCAGCTCCTCGCGCAACGCCTCCCGGCGCGAGCCCTCGGACGTGTGCTCGTGGACCCATGGGTGGAGGCCGGCGTCCGCGACGGCGACGACCTCGTCGAGAGTCTGCACCCGTCGATCGTCAGCGGCCGTGGGCCCGGGCGCAACCGGGTTTGCTTGCGTTCCGGCGCGGACGCCATCGCCGAGAGGCTCTTCGCGATCGAGAGCAGGGCCAGGGCCAGGGCCGAGTCCCACGTCCCGGCCTTGAGCTTCGCCGCCACCTCGTCCGCAGGTCGAGCGAGGTCTGCTGCTTCGGCAGCACTGCCGGTGGTCACGACGAACTCTCCTCGAATCGCCTTCTCCGGCACAGTAGCGACGGGTACGGACCTGTCTCGTCGGCCAGCGGTCCGGAGCTACCTTCTGCGCATGGGGAGGAGGAACTATCTGGTCGAAGGGATCTCCGGCAGCGGCAAGACGTCGGTCTGCGACGAGCTGCAGCGGCGTGGCTACCAGGCCGTCCACGGTGACCGTGAGCTCGCCTACCAGGGCGATCCGGCCACAGGCGCACCGGTGGAGGGGCGCGTGCACGAGCACCACCTCTGGCGGGTGGAGAAGGTCCGAGCGCTGGTCGCCGACCAGGACGAGGCGGCGACCTTCTTCTGCGGCGGTTCCAGGAATGTCTTCGACCTCCTCGGGCTGTTCGACGAGGTGTTCGTCCTGGAGATCGATCTCGAGACGCTGAGGCGGCGGCTCGACGAGAGGGCGGAGGGCGAGTGGGGCGGGAGTGCGGCGGAACGTGAGCTCGTCGAGCGGCTGCACCGGTTGGGAACGGACACCCCGGACGGCATCGTCATCGACGCCTCAGCACCCGTCGCCCACGTCGTGGACGAGATCCTGGCCAGAACATCCCTCGACGTCCGCGATCCTGACCCCCCTCCGCAGCCGCCGTCCCGCGCGTGAGCTGTCGCGTATCCAGGGCACGCCGTGCCTGACACGTCTCGCCAGCTCGCGAGGGTGCTGATCGTCCTCGTGGTCCTGGGCCTGCTCGCGAGCGCGGCCGTGGTGCTGACGAGGTACGTGCTCGGCGACCCTGGTGCGGGAGCCAGCCGACGGAGCAGGAGCGCCGTCAGCTGGAGTCCTTCCTCGAGGCCCATGTCGCTGACGCGCGAGATCTCGGGTGGACGGTCATGGACTGCGACGACCTCGGGCAGGCCTCCCTCGCCTTCACGACCTCGAAGACCCCCGTCGAGGTCAGCACGTCGTTCCTCGCCGATCCCTCGTGCGCGCGCGTCACGCGTCCGGACGCCTCCTCCATCGACGTGACCTGCAGGTCCGGAGGCGTCGAGGTCTCGGTCTTCACCGAGCCCGACACAGGGACCTGGACCCGGGGCGAGCTCACGCCGCAGCAGCACTGAGTCGACCGCGCCGGGTGCTCTGCCCGGGTTCGCGCCTGCTGCTCACCGGCGGCCGGGTCTCATCGGACCCCATCGGCGACGGCCCCTCGTGTGTCAGGCTCCGGCCGCACGTCGATCGGCAGGCAAGGTCAGGGAGCACATGTTGGTCGTCGTCACCGGTGGCAACGGTCGCGCAGGACAGTGGGTCGTCCGCGACCTTGCGGCGGCAGTGCACGACGTCGTCAACGTCGACCTCGCGCCCCGGCCGGACCTGAAGCTCCCGGGCGAGTTCTGCCAGGTCGAGCTGACCGACGCCGGGCAGGTCTACGACGTCCTGGCGCAGTACCGGCCCGACGGGGTCGCCCACCTGGCGGCCAACCCGTCGCCGAGCGGGCACGCCCGGGTCAACGTGTTCGACAACAACGTGGTCAGCGCGCACAACGTCCTGCAGGCGGCCGGCGACCTCGGGATCTCCCGCGTCGTCTACGCGTCGAGCGAGATGGCGACCGGGCTGCTGACCGACGGCGTCGTGCCGGCCCAGATCCCGTTCGACGAGTCCGAGCGCCGGCCGTCCCCCAACGCGTACGCGCTCAGCAAGTACATCAGCGAGGTCGTCGCCGACTCCCTCGTGCTGGCCTCCCCCTCGACCGCGTGGGTCGGGCTGCGGATCAACAACGTGATCGACCCCGACGACTACGACCGGTTCCGGGCCGAGTGGGAGGACCCGTCGCTCAGCAGCGTGAACTTCTGGAGCTACATCGACGCCCGCGACGTCGGCACCGCCTACCGCGCGGCGCTCGAGGGCACCAGCACCGGGCACGAGGTGTGCCTGATCGCGGCCGCGGACACCCGCGCCAGGCGAGGCATGCGCGACCTGATGGCCGAGCACTACGGGGGGTACGACAGCTTCGCCGCCGACTACGAGGACCCGCAGTCGGCGTTCGGCTGCGCCAAGATCAAGGCGCTGTTCGGCTGGACCCCCACCTACTCATGGCGGGACGTCCTGGACGTCGCCTGACCGCGCGGTGCCGCGCGGCCTCCAAGGGCTACGTTGATCGTCGGCGCGCCACCACCCGACCGGGGCGTCGACGGGAGGGGCAGCGGCGCCACCGGACGCGGGTGGAGGAGCGCACCACGTGAGCATCACGAACGTCGCCGTCGTCGGAGCCGGGTACATGGGGGGCGGGATCGCCCAGGTGCTCGCCATCGCCGGCTTCCGGGTCGTCATCACCGACGCCGACGCGGAAATCACCCGCGGTCACCTCGAGCGGCTGCGTCAGGAGGCCCGCACCTTCGAGGAGCAGGGCCTGTTCGACCCGGGCTCCGCGGACCTGGTCGAGGCCAACATCCGCGCCGCCGCCAGCCTGCCGGAGGCCGTCGCCGAGGTCGACTTCATCGAGGAGGCCGTCTCCGAGAACCCGGCGGTCAAGGGGCCGGTGCTGGCCGCCATCGAGGCCGCGGCCCGACCCGACGCCGTCATCGGGACCAACACCTCGACCCTGCCGATCAGCGGGCTCGCCGTGAACCTGCAGCACGCCGAACGCTTCCTGGGCGTGCACTTCTCCAACCCGGCCCCCTTCATCCCCGGGGTCGAGCTGATCGCCCACGCCGGCACCGAGGAGTCGGCCGTGATCGCCGCGGAGGAGCTCGCCGCCCGCACCGGCAAGCTCAGCGCCCGGGTGACCGACAAGGCGGGCTTCGTGCTCAACCGCCTCCAGTACGTGCTGCTCAAGGAGGCGGCCGCGCTCGTGGAGGAGGGCGTGGCGACCGCCGAGGACGTCGACATCGTCGTCCGGACGACCTTCGGCTACCGGCTGCCCTTCTTCGGTCCGTTCGCCATCGCCGACATGGCGGGGCTCGACATCTACGCGGCCGGCTTCGGCACCCTGGCCGAGCACTACGGCGAACGGTTCGCGGCTCCCGCGGTCCTCACCGGGCTCGTGGACAGCGGCCACTACGGGGTGAAGAAGGACGGTGGCTTCGTCATCCCCGCAGGCGACGCCGCGCCCCTGGTCGCCTACCGCAACCGCGCGTACGCCCGGCTCGGCCAGCTCCTGCGCGAGCTCGGCCCCGCCCCGAAGATCTCCGAGGAGAAGTAGGCGATGACCACCACGACCAACCAGCCCGGTACGGCTGCCCCGTACACCGCCGACACCTGGCCGATCGCCGCGGCGATGCTCGCCTTCGGCGGCACCGACTCCCACGGTGGTCCGATCCAGGACGCCGACCCGGAGGAGTGGGCCAAGCAGCTGCGCCTGGTGGCGCGGATGGGCTTCACGGAGGTCGACCCGACCGACACGTGGGTGCGGGTGGGCGACCTCAGCCCCGATCGGCTCAAGGACTTCTCCGGCGGGCTCGCGGACTCGGGCCTCACCATCCCGGCGATCTCGACCTCGCGGCGCAGCGTGATGGACCCCGAGCACGGCCAGGAGTACCTCGACTACAGCCACCGGCTGCTCGACGTCGCCGCACAGCTCGAGGTGCCGCTGGTCAGCTTCGGCTTCTTCCAGGCGTTCACCCCGGCTCAGGCCAAGGCGCTGTGGTTCTGGCTGGAGCAGGGCTGGCAGGACGACGAGTCGACCGAGGCCCGCGCCCTGGCGGCGTCCCGCATCCGGGAGCTGGCCGAGCACGCCGCCGGCAACGGGCAGCAGATCAGCCTGGAGATGTACGAGGACACCTACGTCGGCACCTGCGACGGCGCGGTGGCCTTCCTGCAGGAGGTGGACCACCCGGCCTGCGGGCTCAACCCCGACATCGGCAACTTCATCCGGCTGCACCGCCCGCTCGATCCGGTGCCCGCGATGTTCGAGACGGTGCTGCCGTACGCCAACTACTGGCACGTGAAGAACTACTCGCGCGACGAGGACCCGGCCACCGGCACGGTCAGCACCTTCCCGCTGCCCATGGAGTTCGGGCTGATCAACTACCGCGCGGCGATCGGTCGGGCCCTCGAGCTCGGCTTCTCCGGCGCCTTCCTCTGCGAGCACTACGGCAGCGACGGGCTCGGCGTCATCGCGCGCAACCGCACCTACATCCGCGAGGTCCTCGCCACCCTGCTGGACTGACCCGGCGTCCCGCCCACGAGGGCAGGGTCACGCGACGCGGACGGTCCGCGGACCGCTGACGGCTCCGTCGAGGCTTGCCGTGGCGGGCAGGACGGCGCTCAGCGTGGTCGTCATCCGCAGGCGGACGTGAGCCGAGAACGAGCCGTCGGCGCGGGTCCGGAGCGTGGTGTAGGTGTGGCCGTCGCCGGCCACCATGACCACGTGGCCGGCACCAGCCGGCGTGACCCTGCCCGTGACGACGAAGGTCTCGCCGCGACGAGCCTTCGACGGGGCCTGCAGCGTTACCTGGCCGAGGGCGTGCACCATCACGCTCGGGCTCGCCGACGGCGCCGCGACCGAGGACAGCTGCGCGCTGTGCGAGCCGGGGTAGCGGAGCTGGTACCTGGTGTCCGTACCCCGGGAGACGCTGAGCTCCACGTCGCCCCGACCGTCGGTGACGGCCTTCTCGACCAGGGTCCAGGTCGTGCCGGACCGCGCCCACAGCTCGACGTGCTGCGAGTGGCCGAGGAGCTTCCCGCTCGCCCAGCGCAGCGAGCCGGACAGGTGGATCTTCCCGGAGCTGTCCACGTCGCCGTACGCGGTCAGCGTCGCCTGGGTCGCGCGCCCGGCTGCGTGCCGGTTCGACGCCGAGCGGGCGGGGGGCGGGGCCGCCACGGCGGGTGCGACGGCCTGGAGCGGGACCAGCAGGGCGGCGCCGAGGACGACGGCGGCCAGCGGACGGTGGAGGCGAGCCGGGACGGACCGCAGGGTGATGGGCAGCATCGGGACGGACAGCATGAAGGACTCCTAGGACTGGGGACGGTGCCGGGGGAGCAACCAGTCGTTCGCACCTGGCGAACTCGTCACAGGTGCAACAGGAGTCACGCTAGTCACAGAAATCGCACGTCGTGGCGATTTCAGGATCTTCCGTGCAACCCGCCGGATCACAGGGAGCGGCTCAGGGACGGATGAGCAGAAAGGCCGCCAGCCCGAGCCCCGCCACGGCGACGAGGATCCGGACGACGAGGTCGGGCAGCCGGCGCAGGATGCGGGGCGCGAGTGCGGCGCCGAGGAACATCCCGACGGCCAGCGGCAGCATCGCCGTCCAGGCCACGAGGTCCCGGGTGACGAAGACGAGGGTCGCCACCAGGTTGGCGAGCCCCAGGATCACCGCACGAAGCGCGGTGATGCGGAACAGCGGCTCGGTCAGGACGAGCCCGAGCACGGCGACGACGAGCGTCCCGGCGGCGGCGCCGAAGTAGCCGCCGTACACCGCGACCAGCCCGATCGTCACGACCACGAGCGGGTGGTGCTCCGACCAGCGGCCCCCGTGCAGCCGCCGCAGCCAGGGTCGCAGCAGCAGGACCACGGAGCCTCCGGCGACGAGCCAGGGGACGACGGCGGTGAAGACCGACTCAGGCAGCACCACGAGCAGACCCGCGCCGACGGCGCCGCCCACGAGCCCCGCGGCACCGAACCGGACGATGCGCGACCGCATCCCGGTCAGCTCCTGCCGGGCGGAGCCCACGCCACCGAGGGCGATGCCGGTCAGGGCTGCGGTGTTGGTGGCGTTGGCGACGAGGGGCGAGAGCCCGACCGCGAGGAGAGCGGGGTAGGACACGACCGAGGCCAGCCCGGCACCGTAGCCGGTCAGTCCTGAGCCCACGCCGGCGAGGAAGAGCAGGACGACGTGCGTCAGACCCGGGCTCATGGCTCCCAGTGTCGGGAGTCCCGGCTGCTGGTTCGTCCGGTCCCACCGCGGGCCGCCCGCCGGCACTTGTCGACGTGGACCAGCATGAGGTCATGCCCGACGAGACCCTGGCGCCGCACCCGGACCGGCTGCTGCCCGCCGACCCCGGGGTCCGGGCGATCGCCCGACGGCTGCACGCGTCGGTCGAGGGGCTGCCGATCATCTCCCCGCACGGGCACGTCCCGGCGCGCTGGCTGTCCGAGAACCTCCCGTTCGCGGACCCGACGTCGCTCCTGATCACCCCCGACCACTACGTCACCCGGCTGATGCACGCCGACGGCGCCGACCTGGCCACGTTCGGCGTCGGGGCGGGACCGCTGACCGAGCCGCAGTCGCGGGCGGCGTTCCGCGCGGTGTGCGAGCGCTGGAGCCTGACCCGGGGCACGCCGGTGCGCTACTGGTTCGAGACCCAGCTGGCGCTCTTCGGCGTGGCCCTGCGGCCGGCCGCGAGCACGGCCGACCGGATCTACGACGCGGTGGCCGAGGCCCTCACCACCGACGCGTTCTCGCCCCGGTCGCTCTACGCCCGCTTCGACCTCGAGGTGCTGGCGACCACCGACGACCCCTGCGACGACCTCGCCGCGCACGCCCGGCTCGCCGCGGACCCGACGTGGTCGGGGCGGGTCGTGCCCACCTTCCGTCCCGACCGCTACCTCGAGGCCGCGCTGCCGGGCTGGAACGCCGACGTCGACCGCCTCGCGGACGTGAGCGGGGTCGAGACCGGCGACTACGCCGGCTTCGTCGGTGCCCTCGAGGCCCGCCGGGCCTACTTCCGCGAGCACGGTGCCGTCTCGACCGACCACAGCCACGTCGACGCGCGCACGGACCCGCTGGAGCCGGGCGAAGCGGCTCGCATCTACGCCGCGGCCCGACGTGCGGAGGCGTCGGCCGCCGAGGCCACCGCCCTGCGCCGCCACCTGATCGGTGAGATGGCCCGGATGTCGTGCGACGACGGGCTGGTGATGACCCTGCACCCCGGCGTCCGGCGCAACCACCACCTGCCGACGTACGAGCGCTACGGGGCCGACGTCGGCACCGACATCCCGGTCGCGGTCGAGTACACGGACGCGCTGCGGCCGATGCTCAGCCGCTACGGCACCCACCCGGGCTTCCAGGTCGTCCTCTTCACCCTCGACGAGACGGTGTTCTCCCGCGAGGTCGCGCCGCTCGCCGGCTTCTACCCCTCGGTGTACGCGGGGGCGCCCTGGTGGTTCCTCGACGCACCGGAGGCGATCCGTCGCTACCGTGCGGCGACCACCGAGACCGCGGGCTTCGCCAAGACCTCCGGCTTCGTCGACGACACCCGGGCCTTCTGCTCGATCCCCGCCCGGCACGACCTGTCCCGCCGCGTGGACGCCGGCTTCGTCGCGGGTCTCGTCGTCGAGCACCGGCTCGACGAGGACGAGGCGTACGAGGTCCTCCACGACCTCGTGGTCACCAACCCCCGGAGGGCGTTCAGGCTGTGAGCAACGACCCCCTGGTGCCGGCGGCGACCGCGAGGGACGGCGGAGCGCCGCGGCTGTCGCGGGACCTCCCGGGGATGCCGGCCGCACCGCCGGTCCGGATCGTGCATCTCGGTGTCGGGAGCTTCCACCGCGCCCACCAGGCCTGGTACACCGCCCACGCCGCGGACGCCGACGGCTGGGGGATCGCCGCCTTCACCGGCCGCCGCCCGGACGTCGCCGACGCGCTGGCCCCGCAGGACGGGCTCTACACCCTCGTCACCCGCAGCGCGGAGGGCGATGCGTTCGAGGTCGTCGGCTCGCTGGCCCGCGTCCACGCCGCGGCCGAGCACGACGCGCTGCTGGGCTACCTCCGCCGGCCCGAGGTGGTGCTGGTGACCCTCACGGTGACCGAGCTCGGCTACGTGCTCGACCCCGAGGGCCGCCTCGACACGGCGCACGAGGTCGTGCGGACCGACCTCGCGGTGCTGCGCTCCGACCCGCACGGGGTCGTCGCCTCGATGCCCGCCCGGCTCGTCGCCGGGCTGCTGGCCCGTCGTAGCGCGGGAGCCGGACCGCTCACCGTCCTCTCCTGCGACAACCTGCCGCACAACGGCGCGGTGACCGCCGGCGTCGTGATCGACCTCGCCCGGCTGGTCGACGCCACGCTGCCCGCCTGGATCGAGGCGAACGTCGACTTCGCCACCTCCATGGTCGACCGGATCACCCCGGCGACCACCGGGGAGGACCGGCTGCTCGTCGAGCAGACCCAGGGCTACGTCGACGCGAGCCCGGTCCCCACCGAGCCGTTCCACGAGTGGGTCGTGTCCGGCCGGTTCCCCGGCGGGCGCCCGCGCTGGGAGACCGCCGGCGTCACGCTCGTCGACGACGTGACCCCGTACGAGCAGCGCAAGCTGTGGCTGCTCAACGGCGCGCACTCGCTGCTCGCGTACGCCGGCAGCATCCGCGGTCACGAGACGATCGACGAGGCCGTCGCCGACCCGACCTGCCGGGCGTGGGTCGACGAGCTCTGGGACGAGGCGTGCCGGCACCTGTCGCTGCCCCCCGAGACGCTCGGCGACTACCGGGCCGCGCTGCTCGAGCGGTTCGGCAACCCGCGGGTCCGCCACCGGCTGGCCCAGATCGCGGCGGACGGGTCGACCAAGCTCGGCGTCCGGGTCCTGCCGGTGCTGCGGGCGGAACGTTCCGCGGGGCGCGTCCCGGTCGGCTGCGCGACCGCCGTCGCCGCCTGGGTCCTGCACCTGCGCGGGCAGGGCGCTCCGGTCAAGGACGCGGGAGCCGAGCGCGCTCGGGCCGCGGCCTCGGACGACGACCTGCCGACCGCGGTGGCGGGTGTCCTCGACGTCCTCTCGCCCGGCCTCGGCGCCGACGCCCCGCTCGTCGACGCCGTCGTCGCCCAGGCGCAGGCGATCACCGCCCGGACGCGAGCGCGTACGGACGAGGCGTACGGCACCGACCCGGGTGATCCCACCGCCGCCCGCAGGACGGGCGGTCCGGGGGAGCGGCTGACCCCCGACCAGGTGCGCGCCTTCGTCCTGGAGAGCCTGGCCGGCGCCGACCTCGACGGCGCCCGCGTGTGCCTGGTGGTCCCGGACGCCACCCGGACCTGCCCGCTCCCGCTGCTGCTGACCGCAGCGCGCGACGCGCTGGCGGGACGGACCGCCGAGGTGACCGTGCTCATCGCCCTCGGCACCCACCACGGCATGAGCGAGGACCAGCTGGCCGCCCACCTCGGCTACGCGCCGGGACGGTCCGAGGAGACCTATCCGGGCTGGCGGATCCTCAACCACGAGTCGTGGCTGCCCGAGACCTTCACGACCCTCGGGACGATCTCCGCCGAGCGCCTGGCCGGGGTGACCGGCGGGCTGCTCACCGACACCGGGGTGGAGGTCAAGATCAACCGGCACGTCGCGGAGGCCGACGTGGCCCTCGTCGTCGGTCCGGTCTTCCCGCACGAGGTCGTCGGCTTCTCCGGCGGGAACAAGTACTTCTTCCCCGGCGTCTCCGGCCAGGAGCTGATCGACCTCTCGCACTGGGTCGGTGCCCTCATCACCAGCGCGCAGATGATCGGCACCGCGGGGGTCACGCCGGTCCGCGCCTTGATCAACGAGGCCGCGTCCATGATCAGCGCCCGCCGGCTGGCCCTCTGCCTGGTCGTCGCGTCGGGCACCGACACCCTGCACGCCGCCGCGTTCGGCACGCCCGAGGACGCGTGGGCCGCCTGCGCGGAGGTCTCGGCGCAGACGCACGTCACCTACCTCGACGCTCCCGTGCGCCGGGTGCTGTCGATCATGCCGACGAGGTACGAGGACATCTGGACCGCGGCCAAGGGCTTCTACAAGCTGGAGCCGATCGTCGCCGACGGCGGCGAGGTGATCATCTACGCGCCGCACATCACCGAGGTCTCGGTGATGCACCCGCACATCACCGAGATCGGCTACCACAACCGCGACTACTTCGTCGGTCAGTGGGAGCGCTTCCGGTCCCAGCCGTGGGGCGACCTCGCGCACTCCACGCACCTGCGCGGCCAGGGCACGTGGGACGCCGAGCACGGCGAGCGCAACCGGGTCACCGTCACCCTCGCCACCGGGATCCCGCGTGAGGTCGTCGAGGCCGTGAACCTGCGCTACCTGGACCCGGCGTCGGTCGACGTCGCCGCGTACGAGGCCGACCCGGACACGTTCGTCGAGCCGCACGCCGGCGAGGTGCTCTACCGCCTGCGCCCAGGCGCCGACGGATGAGCGCACCACCGGACTCCCTCGTCCACGGGGGAGACTGCATGCCGGCGGCTGCGTCCCAGCCGCACGTACCGATCGGAGATGTTGTGTCTGCGCTAGCCGAGACCGTCGCGGAGGACCAGGCGCTGGAGGCGATCGGCCACGCGCTGGCCGGGGTCGACCGCCTCGGCGTCGCCTTCTCCGGCGGGGTCGACTCCTCGGTTCTGCTGGCGGCCGCCGTGCGGCTGCTCGGCCCGAGCCGCGTCGTGGCGGTGCTCGGTGTCTCGCCGAGCCTGGCCGCGGACGAACGGGCCGGGGCGCACGAGGTCGCGCGCGTCATCGGGGCGGCCCTGGTCGAGGTGACCACCGACGAGGGCAGCATCGCGGCCTACCAGGCCAACGGCCCCGACCGCTGCTTCCACTGCAAGAACGAGCTGTTCGCCAAGATCTCCGACGACGTGGTGCACACGCACGCCCTCGACGCGGTGGCGTACGGGGAGAACCTCGACGACGCCCGGCGTCCGGACCGTCCGGGCAGCCGGGCCGCGGCCGAGCACCGCGTGCTTGCCCCGTTGCGCGACGCCGGCCTGGACAAGGCCGCTGTCCGCCGGCTCGCCCGGGCCTGGGACCTGCCGTGCGCCGACAAGCCGGCCGCGCCGTGCCTCGCCTCGCGGATCCCGCACGGCTCCGAGGTCAGCCCGGAAAAGCTGCGGCAGGTCGAGCAGGCCGAGAGCGGTCTGCGCCGCCTCGGGTTCGGCGACTTCCGGGTGCGCCACCACGACGAGATCGCCCGGCTCGAGCTGCCCGGGGACGACCTGGCGCGCGCCGCCCAGGAGCCGCTGCGGACCGCCGTCCGCGAGGCCGTCATGGCCGCGGGCTTCCGCTACGTCGTGCTCGACCTCGGCACCATGCAGCCGGGCGCGTTCACCCTGACCGTGCTGCAGGGTCGCGCGTGAGCGA
>Ga0210040_10000861_pt1 | contig 48539 bp, 47 predicted proteins | sample CryGeyCG12114_NA_FD_185462 | JGI IMG/M metagenome (GOLD analysis project Ga0210040, IMG submission 185462) | Groundwater microbial communities from aquifer - Crystal Geyser CG19_WC_8/21/14_NA (SPAdes) (version 2) | ecosystem: Environmental > Aquatic > Deep subsurface > Groundwater | place: USA...
CTGCTACCGTAGAATCTATGCCTTCTATGCTTCATGGAGTTTTTGGTAGTGACTGTGGTAGTAGTAAGCATAAGTAACGTTGGGTGGCGAGCAGGAAAAAATCTCATCTGAAACTGAATAAACTATATGCATGTTACTCGCACCATGCCGTAGTCTACACAAAGACACATATGCATGCAATGGCATACAGACAAAAATTGTTTGCGGAATCAAAATCAACACTAGCTACAAAATGTCAATATTGGTGGTCTTTCTAGCTAACTACAACACTCAAGTTCATTTAACAGCATTGATTAGTTTAGTAAAATGTTGGTTTCGGAGTGATGATCTGACAATATGATTCAAACCTAGTGGGATTTATACATTATCTAATTCCTGTGAGTGCGATAAGGATCCAAACAAAGTTGCACCATGTTACGTAACAAAATTAAAGCATAGTCACAATTGTCAAACACGGTCAATTATGATAAGTGTGCAAACCAACCAACAACAGTGTAGTCATACACAAGTTAGTAAGTTAGTTAGTATCAACAAGTTGAGTTGCAAAAATAACACTGCTATGACTTACAACGGAAGTGACTATTGAAGCTTAAAAAATTTTGCATCCTTTCCAGTCAGTGGTTGATTAAGAAGTGTAAAATTGTTATACTTTATTTGAAAACACTGCTAAATAACTTGGTGTCTCAATGTCAAAACTTGGGCTATATGATTAAAGTGTGACTGTCCTTGTATTGAAATTTGAGTTGGATAATGATAATAATAGTACTTTGGCTTAGTGTATACAAAAAGTTCCAGTCACAGATATGAAAAACAAGTGGATTATATTCACAACACAAACTGTGCACTTTTTTTATACATTTGGTGATCATGTGTTTTAAGCACAATGTGGAGAGAAATAATAGTTTGTTTTAGTCATCAACATGCGGTTATGTGAGCGGTTGAAAGAAAGCGGAGCGACTCTTGTGCCCACTGTTTTGACCAAATTCTTATTGTATTTGTTACTAATTCTTTTGTTGTATTGTGGGATTTTCATAAGATGGACAAATCCGTCTGAACCATCGCTAAGTTTTTTGAGCAGTAAGAAATATTTCACTAGTCAGTTAGAGTTGGACAATGCAATTGAAACTTTTAGTGAATACAAAGATTATGTGGTTAGAGGGAATCGTAGTAGTTGGAGTTCCCCGTATACGTACATTTGTATGGACGACCATTGCGAGCGCATGAATAAATTTCAGAGGCATGATCCACATGTTCCAATTGAAGTTTGTTGGCTCACTTGTGGGAAATATGGAGCGCTGTGGCCCTATCCCACAGGGAAGGTAAGTTTATAGTTAAAGTGTAATAATGAATACCATTTAGTGGTTTTGTACTTCAATGATGATTAAATGGATTTAAAAAATGATTTGCTATTAACGGAGCAAACGTAAACGTTTTTACTTAGGAGACAATAGCTGTAAGTCATTTTAAAAAAGAATTCACTTAATAAACAAATGATTTTTTTAGACCACTCTGGGAATGAGTACAGTTTCATTTAGTGCAACGGGTGTTAGAATTGCAGACAGTTTAGGTGCCTCCAAAAATGTAGAAGAGATCTTTAAACAAGTGAAAACATCGTTTGTTCGGCGATTTAAAAAGGTAATCTTAAAATTTGCAGGTCGCAACATCGTTTTAATTCATTATTTTTGGCAAAATTAAAATATGTATAATCTAACATTTGAATATTTTAATTAGCTGTCTCCTACTCGGCATTCCCCTATGAAACATATACGAGCAAACCAGGAGCAGAAAACTATTTTGAACATAGATGTAAACGTAGGATCTAAAGATGTTAGCACAATCACATTAGAAGTAGAAGAAGCTTATTATTTGAGCGTGAAATCTAAGCAGCTCGTAATTCCATACTTTTTTTTAGCTTTTCAAAACATTGCCAAATTATGTTCGACACCTAAATTTAAAAAAATACTTTGTAGAGCGAAAAATTTGGATTGGCCACACAAATCAATGTCAACATTGAAGCAGAAACTATTTTTGGTGTCAGACATGCATTTGAAACACTGTACCAATTAACTGCTTATAATGAAGAAACAGGTTTGTTTCAGGTAAAAAAAAAAAAACTTTAAAGATAAAGAAAAAAATTGAGATTCAAGATTTAGTTTGATAACAGGACTCTATAATTCCATATACAGATTGTTAGAGAGGCAGAAATTAGAGACGAGCCATTCTACCCATACAGAGGACTGATGATTGACACAGCAAGAAACTTCATTCCGATCTCACGACTTAAAAGTATGGTTAAAGCAATGTCATACAACAAAATGAATATGTTGCATTGGCATTTGACTGATAGTAACTCATTCCCTTTCTATTCCAAAAGTGTTCCTCAGGTATGCAACAAAAAAACTTACAAATAGTTAAAAACCTGGCTTTACAATTTAAAACAAATTGATTTTCAGATGGTAGTTTATGGAGCCTATAGTCCTTACAAAGTATACTATGCTGAAGAAATTAAAGAATTCGTACAATTCGCTTTGTTTCATGGAGTTAAAATTATTCCCGAACTAGATGCTCCTGCACATGCTGGTTAAAAAAATTTTGCAATTTGTGGTCTAGCATTTACTTGAAAGTATGCATATTTAAACTTCGATGTAATGCATACATGTAGGCAACGGATGGCAATGGGGCCCAGAAGAAGGATTGGGAGACTTAGCAATCTGTACCAACAAAGAGCCTTGGCATTTCTTTTGTGGCCAACCACCTTGTGGACAATTGAATCCTTCGAATCCAAATGTACTGGCTGTACTAGGTAGCCGAACATAACGTTTATATAAACCTACTAGTTAAAAAGTAAACACATCACACATCTGAATTTCCAAGGGGAAATTATTTCCTTGTTGAGATTGAGATCAATCCTATGCATGAGAACTACTGAAGTAGATACTAAAACTACTAATAAGGGGTAAAAAACCACTTAAAAATATCCCTTTTGCTTACCTGTTTAGAAAAACTTTATGGAGACATGCTTGAAGTTTTTGACAACGATTTATTTCATATGGGTGGAGATGAAGTTTACCAACCCTGCTGGGAGTTAGATGAGAAAACGAATAGGTTGCTCATGAATGGTTCCGTAACATTTCTGGATATTTGGGGGATATTTCAAGTCAGAGGTATCATTTAGCCGCCATTACGTTTTTTGTATTGTACCCACCTATGGTTCGCGTGTAACCAGGAGATCTTTTAATTACATAAGAATATGTTTTTTTTGTGTATTTGTGTGCAGCATATAAAAAATTACGAAGTGCTGCCAAAAGTCGTGGTAGTGTGCCCACACCAATTTTGTGGACATCAGGACTAACACAAAGGGAAGACGGGTTGAAGTATTTGGATAGAGATAAATATATTATTCAAGTTTGGGATACAGGTATTTATAGTACTGACTCTCCTCCTTGACTATTGAACTATCAATTAATTAACTAAACAGAATTCCAAATTATTATCAATCCTAAGGGTACAGTGAGCAGATAGTAACTTTGTTCAAGAAAGGTTACAAAATGATATTTTCCAATGTGGATGCTTTGTACATGGATATGGGATTCGGTAGTTGGCTCGGAACTGAACATGAATACAGATATAAATATTGGCAGGTAAAGATTCATTGTAACTTGTTTTCTAACTCGCATTAGAAACATTCAAAGAATATAATATATTATAATATATTATAATACATATAATTAATAAGTGTGCGTTGAAACTTTTTCAAACTTAGACTTTGTATGACAACAATTTGAAACGAATTGAGAACAATGTGAAAAAGCATAGCGAGCAGAATTCGCGACAAGAGGCTTTTATTCTCGGAGGTGAGGGAACGTTATGGTCTGAAAAGGTATGCATTGAAACTTTGAGTTATAATCCTATAGCTTTTATCGAAATGTAAAACATGTATCACAAGCGTGACAATTTCGGTGTAACACAGGTAAATGCACACAACATGGGAGTGAAGCTTTGGCCGAGAGGGGCTGCATTAGCTGAAAATTTATGGTCAGCTCCTGATAGTAGACTAAAATCCACTTACGCGAGATTAGCCCATCACACAAATCGCATGATAAATCTTGGAATCAAAACGGATCAACTTCAACCAGAATCATGTTACAGATTCAATGGGCATTGTACTGACCCAACTCATCCCATGTTTTAAAGCAGCAGCTGAATATATAATATAATCTGAAAATCATTATTGCGTTCTATTGTATTTTTATCAATTATAACTATTACTGTGATATTGCTATTATGAACAATAAAGTAAGTGAACAAGAAAAATTGTATTGGGCAACTTTTTATTCCTGCGCAATATAAAACATTACTAGCAGCTTCAATGAGCAATCTGTAAAGCTGAATCAGCGGTTAACAGTATAAGTATAATAGTTTATAAGCTGTGCAATACATGTTAGTGTTTCAAGATGTGGAACCTCTAGAGTTTCTTTTTCCCCTTTCCTCATACTTGATTGTTTCCAATTCTGAGTCCGAAGATCCTTCGATATATTCCCGGAGATTAGTTGGCCTTTTGGGTCTAGCACTTTCTTCCACTATTTCTGCAATCATGGCTTCAGGGGGTGGCTTTCCATTCCCTGGTCTGTAAGGACAGGGTTTCACATAGTCACTAGAGGCAGACCATTCCAATTCTATACGTTCCACTTCCCGGTGATAGAATGAATTGAAGTTGCTGACAATTACGGGTACCTAACATTATAAACAGGCAAACTAATTGTTTTCTGCTGGTTTGTAATAAATAACATTAACTAACTAACTGCATGTTTTGGTTAAACAAAATTAACTTACCGGCAGAGCTACTGTGAGTACACCGGCGATTGCGCATAAAGAACCAATTATTTTTCCCATAGCACTTTTTGGAATCTCGTCTCCGTAGCCTGAATTTAATTACCACACATGCATTATCATTGATTTTCAACAGTGAAACAAAAGTTTCAAATTCTTTCGTGTTCACGCAGAAATCCCATTATCAACACAACCCACCTACAGTTGTCATTGTAATAACAGCCCACCAAAAAGTCCCGGGAATAGAATGAAAATCTGCATCCTCTGCCCCAACCTCGGCAAAATAGACTGCACTCGAGAATAATATGATACCAATGATGAGAAAAAACATGAGTAGTCCTAGCTCAGCAAGAGAAGCCTTTAATGTTTTCCCAAGAACTTGCAATCCTTGAGAATGCCGAGACAGCTTGAGAATTCGAAACACTCGCACTAATCTTATGACTCGTAAAATCGCCAAGGACATGGAGGTTCTCACATTTTTGAAGCTTTTGAAATCCCCATCTTCTCCATCAATGAGTATATCCAGTTTCAGGCTTATATCTTGTTCATCATCTTTTTCTGCAAGAGTAGTGGCTAGTCCCAAAAAATATGGAATAATTGCCACTACATCTATAACATTCATAACATCTTGCAAGAATTGGGACTTCCTGGGGCAAGAAAATAGTCTGATGAGCAGCTCGAAAACGAACCAAGCCATACATATCGTTTCCACCAAGTAGAATGGATCAGACAAATCTGGGTTCTCATCATCTTGATCAGAAAACCCTTCGAATTTTAGTACATTGTAATCGATAAATGTTCCCGTGTATTGGAAAATCTGAAGAGTTTCCACACAGAATATTACGATCGAAGCTGCGATCACAAGTACAGATAAAATTGCAACGATTCGAGCTTGTAGTGAACTTTCAGGATACTCAAATAGAAGCCAAATTTTTCTCTGTAGTAAATTTTTGGGAAGTTCCCCTTCTTTTTCTGCAGGATAGCGTACACCTTCATCTTCTCTGTAGCGATTTAGTGCGGTGTCTCCTAGTTCGTAGAATAAGAGCTCTTCAAAAAACATGTCCACTGGGACATTATGTGGTCTTCGAAGAATGCCTCCACTTTGGTAGTAGTACATGATGGACTCAAAGCTAACTCGACTTCGATCTATAAAAAAATCTTGTCGAGCCGGATCATAATATTTTTCCAACTTTTTTGGATTGCCAAGTAAAGTGTCTGGATAGCGCTGAAGAGTGCGCAACTGGGGTGTGTAGATGCTACCGCAAACATTGATTGTGATCTGTTGGCATTCATTGTGATTATGCTTGATTGCACGGGGGAAGCCGTTTTTGTCAGTTAATTTGGGATGTTTCTTTTTCTTTTTTTCGTGGATATGAGGCTTGTGAATATCTCTTTTTTTTCGTGCACTACGGTAATCCCAGGCTTTGTACTTTCCCCATTCACGGTATTTTGGGATAAGTAAGCAGTTTATGTAAAAGTTCCATACTCTTCGAGGGAATTTGGTCCAAAATGCGAACCATGCTCGAAAAATTGAAGATGGGCACATATCTCGAATAAATCGTGGCATATTGCTGTGAAACTTAAAACTCGTCCTGTGTGATACAGACATTTTAAATCGTTGTTTTCATTATTCTAGGCTAAATATGAATATTGAAAAGTAAATCAATTGAAACTTACGTAGAAAATATTTCATAAATCCTTGAACGCTTTCCCATTTCCAACTAGGTCGGTTTGGAAGAAGAGTTGATGGTAATGTTTATGCATGTGGAATAATTTCACTAAGGACTTTTTTATGCTGAAAAATTTCTTTAGCCGTAATAATGAACGTCATGAAAAAGTGTTAATTGATACCCTCAATTTGGAGTTATATTATTTATAAAATCTAAATTATATAAAATAAACTTTTGCTGTTCGGTTATGGAATGCAGGATTTTTTTTGCTACCTTTTGAATGTTGAATTGGTGGCAGCTTGATTTCATTGCATTCAAGAAAAAATCATTCACTTGATAGTTTGGAATTATTTTTGGTGCCAAGGTGACATTGAAAAATAAATAAATCTCTATCATGGTCATGAAAACTCCAATTCAAACCTTGTGAGTCGTTTGTAGGCAACATGGCGATGGCGTCACTTTTCAACCAATGACAGTGATAGTGACCAAGCAACATAGAAAAGTAAAGCGGGAAACGAAGCAAAATGTTCAAGAATTAAGAATTGACAATTTACAGTTGTCGCGGTGGAGTCGTTTCGTTTTCGTTGGCATCGTCGAAGAGTGGAAATATTTTGTATTTACGATTTTACGGTTTATGACTATTATTTCGACAGTTTCAAATAACAAAGAAACTCTAAATACGGCAATTCATAGCTGGAAGATCCTCAAATCTTCATGATTATGATTGCGTAGTTTTGTCCACAGAAGAAAACTGTGCGATCTTTAAAGTAAGGTACAAAACTTTATTAAAACTAAAACATTTATTGGCTGGTAAAGAAAATAATCAATAGGTTTGACAAATTAAACTAGGAATTGCGATGGAGGATCCATATCTGTGGGATTTTTTCAACGACGTTGGGACTGTCGTCAATGGATTTTACTACCTTGTAAAAACTATTCTTGGCATCAGTTACTTATGTGGCAAAACTATTGCACAGGGAATTTTTGACATATCTTCGATAATATGGACTTTTTTCGAAGACTTGTCTGTTGTTGTCAAAGATCTTTTTTACGAGATCCTGGAACTGGAGAAAAGCTTGATCAGGGGTGTCTTTCTTGTTTATTATGGAGCTGGAAAAATATTAGAGGGTGAGTACTAATTTTTCAGTAAATTGAAATTCACTTGACCTTAAACAGTACAACCTAATGATTTTATTTTCATTGTAGTAGTATTTCTTAGTTCCAGTGTTATTCAATGACTGATAACTTGTATTATTCTAAAAATTTTAGCGTTTGGAACGACAGCTTACGATGGTTGTATCTTTGTGCAACACGTCATCACATCGGTTGGGGATCTACTGGTTTCGACGACCCAAAGTATCTTCATCTACCTACAAGCATTAGCTATCATTCCAGATCAACTATTTACCGCTCTAGCTTTGGTTGGAGACACCTCTTTGATGTTTGTATGTCAATTTGGATGCGTGGTTAAACATTTCCTCAGTCAATTGCTCATGGCTCCTTTAAACGTTCTTCGGATCTCGTATAAAATTATCACTCGTTGTGCTCTGTTTATTCCTAACCTCATATCGAAGATCCCCCTGTCAGCATATGTTGGACTAGGAGTTTTGACAATATGTTATCTTCTATACTGCCGACTGAATTTTTACCTTGCGTTAAGAAAACTTCGCGGATGCTCGCAACGAGCATTTCGACTCATTAACAACCATCTACGAGCAATTAGTCAAAAAATTGCAAGCGTCTTTAACAGAAGTACAAGTCCTAAAAGTTTTTTCAATGAACTAAGCCCTGTGAAGAGTGACCAGGGTCGCTGTGTTGTATGTATGGAAGCAGTTGTATCATTCATGTCTATGCCTTGTCGGCATGTGTGCCTTTGTAATGGATGTGTTCACCGCATAATTGAAGTGGACAATCGTTGTCCCATGTGTCGACGGCGCGTAGTACAGTATGATAAAGTTTTTCTATCGTAGCTACGGAATATTGTGTACATTACATGTAGACTTGTTGTTATGATGTATGTGAACTCAACTCAATTTGAAGATGTCTTGCAAATAAAGTATTGGACTATTGGTAATGTTAAGGTTATGTAAGTTATGTTTAAGTTTTGTTTTTGTAATACTTTCTTGTGGCCATTTGCGAAGTTAGTTATTTCTTTGGCGTTTTATCCTCTGTCGCTATATTTTATCGTAATTTTATAATTTTAATGAATATATTTTTATACAATAAACATGGATGCATTTAAAATCAGTCTTTAAAGAAAAGCATGGTTTCGTGTGTGATGCTACTTAATTAAATAACTGAAAGCGAGACTTTTTAAAATGATCTACCGAATAAAAAGGTTACAATTTATTTCAACAAGCGAGCAGTGAGGAGTTAGGAATTTATTCCTGCGAACTAAATATGCAATTAAAAGAAGTTCTGCTAAGTAACTACTAAACTAAAAGTTATCTAATTTATTGGGTTACCATGCAGTGCAACCCAAATCTTTAGTGTAAGCAAGTTTCAACTGCTACGTTTGTTTCATCAGTACTGTGCTCCGCTGGACTGTTGTAATTTTCTGAAATATTTAATAATCATGAGTTTATATTTTCCACATAACCACATGCAAAATTAAAAAAAAATACTCCATCGATTACTGTATAAACGTATTATTGTGTTAGCTTTAGCCTACCGTCTTTATCACATGGTTTTTGTTCTTCTTGTTCTTCATGTTCCACTTTAATTTGTACTGGTTGTTGAACTTCAAAAAATGGTTGTTTCAGCTTAATTGGTGATGGTTTTTCTACTTTAATCCGAACAGGTTGTTGGTCTAGTACAGTTGATTGTTGAACTTTAATTGGTGATGGTTTTTCTACTTTGATCCGAACAGGTTGTTGTTCTAGTACAGTTGGTTGTTGAACTTTAATTGGTGATGGTTTTTCTACTTTAATCCGAACAGGTTGTTGGTCCAGTAAAGTTGATTGTTGGAATTTAATTGGCGATAGTTTTTCGATTTTAATTGAAGGCACAATTTCTATCTTGGCAAAATCGTCAGGCTCGAAATATTCATATGGTAAAGGAGCAGGCATCAAATTCTTTATCACATAGTTTTTATTGCTTTCTTTCAATTCTTGAATAGTTTTGGCTATCCTGTATTTCACACGGCGAGGCTTACCATTTTGCGTCGAATTAACGCACGAACGCAAACGTTCCTTTGCTTCCTCCTCTCTTTTCCTCTTTTTTTCGAGACATTCTTTTTTTATGCGTGAAAACTCCTCAGCCGTTAATTTCTCCTGTTTGATTGGCACATATTTATACGAAGATCCGTGAGTAGGTAGTTTCTCTTGTTGCATTTCGGTAAACTTTTGAGCATTTGGTTCCTTCAGTTTTATTTTTATTTGACCAACCTCTTCAGCAACTAACTTCTCTTGTTGAATTCTTTTTCGTAAAAAATTTTCAATGGCTACTTTTTTCACTCCTATTTTTAGTAGCTTCTCAATTAAATTCTGGCCTCTCCTGCGATCTAGTTGTAGTTAAAAATGATGGAAAAAAGGCGATAAATATACATGCATATTTTCTTGACTGATATTTTTATGAATTTTTTCCACCTCTACTCCTACTTACGTTTTTTGTGCAATTAGAGTTATGATATGATACGTATCGGTACCGGAACAATATCATGTTTATTTACAAAACATACAGAGTTGACACAAATGTGGCAATTGCAAATCAATTCATACCAGACAGACACTATAAGGGTACACCCGATGCCATGTAAACTCGTAAATTTCTACGTGCGTAAATCTCCCAGCCAATCAGAGCAGACTTCCAACTTCTCCTTACTGATCTGATTGGCTGGGAGATTTACGCACGTAGAAATGTACGAGTTTACAGGGCATCGGGTGTACCCCTTATGTGTTGCTAGAAATTACTTCACAAGACAAATTCTTGCCTCCTAACCTCTACTAGAAAAAATCAACGATTCGACAAAAAATAAACTGCATTCCTTTCCTCGCTTATCACAGGGAAGAAAAGAAAATATACTAGACTGGAAGCCAAAATGTTCATTGGTCATAATAATAATAATAGTAATAATAATAAGAAGAAGAAGAATAATAAGAATAATAATAATGCGATAAGAGTATTAAAACCCTAATATAAGTATTAAATACTGTATCTGCCAGTACTGTACTGTAATAAATATACAGGCCTAAATCTATTCAGTAAAAGCATCAAGCATGATTATTTCAATATAGCCAATTCCTAACTCCTAAATCGCAGCATCTGTTACTTTAGTGGTACTATTTAATAACTTTGGGTGTACACATAATAAAATTAGAAAAATTGTATAACGCTTATCATGAGTGTAGCAGCCGAAGCCGAACATTTGAATTCGAGCATGAGAAAATTGAAAATTTTATATTTAAAAAGTTAATTTCTTATAAATAGGTTTTTGCACAAAAAAACTGATACAAATTTAGTTAACCTTCAAGCTTTTATCTGTACCCGGATATAACGCATCATTAAGAGTACAAAAGTATTAAATGCATACTGGTACCTTGTGAACAAGAGTTGATGAAAATTGAGCAATGAATCATTACAATGATGTAAATAAATTAAATCATTGTTAACGCAACAAACCTTGACCTCTACCTACACCTCCGAGTCCCATCTGATTACCCCCTGCCACAGGAGTTAATGGACGTCCTCCTCCTCCAGGAGTGTGTGGTCTTCCAGCCAAGGGGGTTAATGGACTTTGAACCCCTTGGGCTGCAACTCCTGGGCTGGCAATGGACGCTCCAGGATTTGGAGTTCCCGGCAAGCCCGGCACTAAAGAAGACTTCCCCGGCGGGGCAGATCCTCCTGAAAAATGAGTTATGTCATTACAATTTCAATTTACTTACACCACAGTATTGTACCAGTTAATAATTATTGATTTACACAACTTATTACCCGGTGTCGACTCAGCCAAAATTGAAAGCCAATAATTCATTTTTTCAAAGTTTTTTTTCAAAAGTTCATCCTTCCTGACCAGTTCGCTTCTTAGCTCATTAGTGTCATCTTTAACAATCAGTTCTGGCTTTTCTTTGGCAATTTCTAATCTTTTCTTTAGAAAATAGCATTCCATATGTCTAGCAGCATCTATCACTGATGTAACTCCTTGCTCAACGTCAACCTTGATTTCCTCCCGGTCTACATTTGTTAAAGTATCCTCCTTGACTAATGATGAGAAGCAGCCCTACACAATAAGTCAAGTCAGAAACGTTTAACAATAAATCGTAGCTTAGTTAGTTAGATGAGTGGATTGAAAATGAAATACTATACCATAAAGGCTTCTTCAAATCTGTCAACTGGATTGGCTGACACACTCTTCACATTTTCCATTGGAATGTTACTGCCGCTGGGATTCATTCTATTGAGATTTTTGTGCAGACCCTAATCGTACCGGTTTATAAAATAGGCTTAAACTTCAAGGTGATACCTGCTAAAGTAATTAATTAAACACTACTCAAGAGTCTCGTTACTAACGAGTGAGACAGTCAATGCAGCCAAGGCCCCTCCACAACAAGGACAATTAAATGACTAACATTGGTTAATAAATTAATTGATAAAAAAATTAATTTAAACAAGACAAATGAATAAGTTCAAAACAATTCATTGAAAACTATTTCAAATTATATTAGCGCTACAAACTCTTCTAATGCGTCCTCCGTTTCACGTATTGTAGTACAGTACAGTACAAAGCAAAATCCGTAGATCTGCACCGCATCTGCACGTATTCCACAAATTTTTTTGCAAGTGTATTGCACGTTTGAAATTCCTTTGAACTAAATTATTTTCAACGGATTTGAAAGACAGATTTCCGAATTCCATGCTGTTATTAACGGAAGCGTATGTGATGGCATTTCCCTTCATAGCACGTTTTTTTGGCAACTTATATAAGCCCACACCCAGGCCAAGCTAGACAATATTTTTTTACCAAAAAGCCCAAGAATTTTTCATTCACCACGTAACTGCCATAAGCAACATGTCACCTCTCTTCAATTTGATAAATTGGAAGGGTCATTTAGGCGTTATGGACTCACTTTTTTTCATCAGTCCATGTTTCTGCCTATTTCACACATGACAAACCAGCACTGCTTCATCTTCTTCTCCATGTGTCAAGCGTCATCTTTCTCTATTCATTACTCAATGTGATCGATCGAGCATGTGGAATGATTGAATAACAGAATATTATTTATCTTGGCACAGTTTATCTCTGACTGTACAACAATACATTATTGCAAGCAATAATGCACCATGCTATGCAGCTTATTATGAATCCTTCTTCATGGACATAAGTCCATGCATCAGTAAACAAACCTAATCTAAAACATCTTCAGTCTCCAGCGTTTTTTTTTATTCCAGTGATTTTTAGTTAGTACATTTTTTAACTTGGCCACAAAATCGAAAAAAAAACGATACCTGCTAACTAACTAACTCTCTACTTGATTATCATTAACACAACAATAACTTATTAGTTTCCCTTATTAGGAAAAGAGCCAACATGACTAGATATTTCCGTTGAAATTTGTAAACACTTTCTCTATACAGTAGGATGATAACGCGGAAAAAATGGGACCCACGAAGCTGTAATGAAACCATTCATTTCATTCCTTTGACCACAAACACTTTTTTTATCACCCCGATGGGGGGAAAGCATGAGGACTTTGGAATTTTCTCCCTCCCCATTGTTCCGTTGCAAGGAACCCTTCCATCTACCTTATCTATTGTTATCCATTAGTCATTTTCAGTGCTCCTAGCTATTTAAAAAAGATAATTCTTCCTCCCTCCATCCAACTTATTCGGCTTTGTGACACACTGAATAGCTAATAAGCTCCACTCGCATTGTTGCCCTGTACACTTTCTTATGGACCGAGCGAGTGAGTAACACGAGCCAACCAACAAGCCAACTATCTATCCCTTCCACCTGTCCTTATTCATCATTATTATTCATATACTGTACACAATGCTAACTAACTGCAATATGCAATCCAACCTTAGCATTTCAGGGATGAATAATATTAATAACTAATCTTCCTATTATAATCTTCTCCATCATCATCTTAAAACGGTCCCGTGGTCCATCATACATGTATTTATTCCTTAGCATCCAAGCATTCAACTTCCTTACATTACTAACTAACTATAGTACGTCTGAAACTCAAGGTGAAAAAGATACTTTTTCTCATCCTCATTCCTTATGGGCTCCTTAAGTTGCCCTTTACGTATACGTGTACATGTGAGTTGAGTGAGTGAACGAAAGCGTGATAATTTTTTATGACTAGGTAGACATACAGACGTAAGATGAAGAAAAAGATGGTTCATTTTACAGTTTACTGCAAGGGAGACCCTTGGCTTGTGTCGTTAGTTAGCTAAGGAACAGCATTCCGCATCTTGTTACTTACTGGGCATGGAAAGTTATAGCTAGTATGTTTTTTGGTGGATCTCAAAGTAAGTAACTCTCATCTGTTGGTTGCCACTACTGCACAGTATTATTAACCAAGTGAAGCGAGACAAACGGCTTGTTAGTTAGTTAGCCTGGAAGTCGGCTACGGCAGTCAGGTCCCAACTCTCATGAGAGAAAGCATACATTCATGCATGCTACTTTTTTCAGGTTGGTGAGCTAAGCTGGTTAGTTAGTTACGATTTAGGATCAAGCACTCAGACTGGCAGTTTAGTTTTGAAGCTGGAACAATAAAGTGGTGGTGTCTGTGTGTGTGCTAACTGACTGGATATAAATAATTCAGTTTTTTAGGATTCAAGTGGAAATATGAGAAATACATGTGGTGCGTTCTTTCTTTGCCTGGTAGCCCACGCATGCTGGGGCCAGTTACCTCCTACTGTGCGTATTGGTGAGTTCTTTTCTACATTTTGTTGTCTATCCCTTTTTAAACAGGTGTGAACTGCATTCAAATGCTGGGGTTCTCTATATTAATGAATTCTGGGACTTGAAACCTCTGTTTTCAGCTTTTAGTGAGTGAAATAGTTGAATAGTAAGTAACTAACTTTAGCTGATAAATAGCTATTGTTATTGGTATACGGTTAGAGCTGGAACGGCCTTTTTGCGTCTTAGTTTGCCCCATGAGGAATGCCATAACGGCAAGTGGTAATAATAATGGTTACGAGTCAGCTCTCACTTTGTTTTTACTCGGCTTGTCACATATTTCACTGTGGGTGTATACAAAAAATGAGCATTTGCACCGTCACACAGCATTAGAAGGAATGGCACGTGTATTTTTGCAAAGAAATTGGCACAGTTTACACTATAGCAAGCACATATGTATCTCATATTCTGTGTGCTTAAGTCTCGTTGCAATAAAAACATTTTCGAGTTTCATTGCACCCTCTCTGGAATGTTTACTCTGAACAAGTATCGCACTAACTTAACTTCAAATGAATAGTCAGCATTAAGAGTGCAAATACCTCAAGTGGAATAGGAGTTTAAACTTACCAACCAACCAACAGATGCTTGGAAATAAAGCAAAAAAAAAGTTGATATATAAATACTTAATGTCTTGAAATAAACTAAGGTGTCAAGTTGGAGACACCGTGGAAAATTTCATTTCTCGTATAATTGAATGCACTTTTTTTCACTATTGAATTATTAAGCTGTACTACTAACTAACAGACTAACGAACTAGCTTGAGTAGCAAAAAATCATCCGTGATCCAACTTTATATCAAATACAAAGTTACACAAAGTCAACAGACTAGCACACACAAGAGGAGGAATAATTCACATTCAAACTCTGACTGGAATGAACAAGTGGAAGAATAAATCACGCCAAAGAGTATTATTATTTCCTATCAAGTATTTCAAAAGGATCAGACGGTAATATATGAGGGGAAAAATTATTGTCAAAACCATAATGGGCATATGGTTGTGTGTGAGTGACAAGGCTGTAACTCGATTATTGCTAAAGTATTCAGCGAACGCATTTTTAAGTAGCTACTGGCATGCAAGTGCATAAGCTTCAAATCTCTAATTCTTTAGCGAGGCTCAAGATAATATGCATGAAGATGATGCAGTAGCCAAGAAGCTCATTAGTAGGCAAACTAAACCTTTCATTATTCTCATCCCAACATGGTTTATATGACATTTTTATGAGCCATATGCTTATGTCCGTGTGTGTGTGTGGGAATGCAATTCTGCGACATGACTCTTTTAGTAAGTTAGTTAGTTAGTCACTATATGAATTGCATAGTTTTCATATACCATTTTCGGTTCTTGCAGCATAAAAAATGATACTTAGAACGCATCTTTACGCACAAACTAACTAGTTAGGTAGTTAGTTCCAGAGATCTAGAATTGAAATCGACTCCAGGACAGTAGTCAAGTCACAGGTCGCAGTATGGAACCATGTGGTGTGCTTTATTGCTCTGTTGGCTCGGGTCTTATGGTTAGTTAGTTGGTTAGTTAGTTAACAGCTTCCACTAATACATCCGCACATAAAACTAACTTGTGAATTCCTCGCCCAGATTCCCAAAAAAGAAAGGAAAATCTTTTGTACACAGTCATCTGTACACAATTACACAAATTTTACGCTCCTATTAACACTAATTAGAGGTAGATGGTTCCACGTTTAGGGCATTTTTCCCATTTCACTTAATCTTTTAGATTGTATGATGGTGTCGTGTAGTCAAAACTGATTAGCACGCAGCTGGGAAAAAATTGAAAAAAGTTACTACTGTTATGGTAGTCTAGAAAGGTATGTCAATAGATTGTGTGCACTAAAAACTTTATATTATGCATATGTAAGAAGAAATGCCTGCGATAGTTGACTGGGATGGCTCAAGTGCTAACTTTTACCTCCATGTTTTGCTGGGGAATGCAAAGATAATGGATACTTTTAAAAGTATTACATTTCCTTAAGAGATTAAAAGCACAGTGTAACTTATTTAACGAGTTTTGGTTAAAAACTTGCAACTTGTCAGCACTCACTTGAAGTGAGTAAAGCCCAAACTGACGGACTGACTGATGAGCCACATTCTATAAGTATTGTGCATTAGTTGGTTTTTTTTGTTTTTAGTTCGTTAGTACACATTACACATATGAGAGTTCGTGACAAGCTCTCATCTCCTTTGGGTTCAAATCTGGGAATCCTCTCTGGAAGAAAAATATGGTTGGGCGAAAGTTTGTATATCTTTGTAATCTGTACAGCGAAATGAATGAAGGAGCCAAGAAAACTCATAATAATTAACATACTACTAACTAACTAACTAACTAAAGAAAAAACTTTTGTGCACTCTCCATTTCTTCTACAATCGTGATTGTGTTGCTGGTTGGTTGGTCGGTGCATTTGCCCAACTTAATTGAAATTAATGCAGCGAAACTTTTTGCTTTTTTCCTTGCTAACTATCTAACTAACTAACAAACTAACAAAAGTGATGCTATATGCCAATACCCAATTTTTTTCTAATTAACATAATCATCAACCTAAAAACCATATGCTACTACCTAAATTACTGCAAGGGTACACTTACACAAATTAAAATGGAAAACACTGGAACTAGTTTATTCACCCACCAATACCTTTCAATAAAGGATTGAATTGAAGGGAGCCCATTAAAAAATCGTGAGCCCCTGAGAGCAGATTACAAAGTTAACTTATTTGCCTAACCAATCACTCGTCCGTAGTACCGCATGAACGAACATTTATTGAGTAGTTTCCTTCCAGAGAAGGTAACAGGAACATTAACAATGTAATGAAGTGCATGCATGTACAAGAGTAATGTAGTATAGTTCAGTTGGTTGGTTAGAAAGCCAATCACTATATATAGTTACTACTACTGACAGAAATGCATTTATAAGAGCCCTTAAGGGCTGTGTTTCCAGAGTGGTTGTGATGCACGGATAAGGATTTTTTTTACTCTCTTCTGGTACACAACTGTGTTTTCCTCCAGTGTTCCCAAACAGAAAACGTAAAGACCCCTTGTGTGAGAGATGCGTCTCACAAATGGAATCGTGCACTTTGGTAACCAACTAACCAGCCAAGTTCCATGTGTACAAATTCGTATTCCTTATAAGCATTTAAAGAGAAGGGCGTAAACATGGTGAACTTTTTGGTCTGATGTCGTGTGTTACGTTTTATTATTATTACATTCCCAGATGGGACCAGATGAGTTGCATTCGGAAAGAAAACTTCCTTTTTCGGTCACATTATGATAGTTTGAGTTGAGTATACCACTTTCGGTTAATTTGCTGTAAAAGATGGTGGTTTCAATATTGGAATCATGGGGAGTCTTATATTTTTGCAACGAATGAATGGCTGCTTGTTCTTTTAACTAGAGCGACATGTGTTTATGATGAAAAATATTGGTTTACGTTACCCCAAAAGGTTCATTCCGAAAACTACAGCCAGGTTCTTCACCCAAGTTAAGTAAGTAAAGTAACTATGCACTCATTGAGTGGGTATTGTTTTGATCTAATATACTATTTCTGTTAGAGCTTTAGTTTGTCAGTCAAAAATGTGACTAACTAACTAAAATGCAACTTTAACTTCAGTTCTCATATCGCTGTCTGATTTCCTGTTTTCATCTCTTACGATGAAAAACAGTAGTATTAAATGGCATATCAACATGAGCCGTATTTAGACATAAACACACACATATACATGTCTTGGGAACAAGTGTTTGCTTGTTCTACCCATTTGGTATAATGTGTAGTTTGGTAACTAACTAACTATGTATCCATTATCCATGAACTCAAATAATGGGGCATACATCAACGCATCTAGAAAATAGCATTAGTCTGTTCCTGTCAAACTCTCTCAGTCACAAACTTTTCCAGTTGAGAAGCCCAAAAGAATGTATTCCTTTTCATTTCACCAGCCATGTTCATTTTCATCCCTAACCAGTTTTTATGCATCATTTCCTTCTGTTTGATTTCTTTCGTCACACATTTCGCAGATGGAATCATCCGAATCGGTTCGTTTTAGTTTTCCATTAATTTTTGTCGCTGTGTGGATTGATTTCGGCTCTGTAAGCTTGCTAAAACGTCATGTACAATGAAAAATCTGTGGGATACAAAATGGTAGCCAGGATTTCGTTAGTGAAAAGAGTGCAAGTGCAATACTGTCAACTAAGTTAACTGACTGACTGAGTCATTTAGTTGAAATAGAACGTTAAGAAAAGTTCATTCAACACTTCTTTCAAGCATTCTTGTAGTATAGCAACGTGGTACAGAAAGTTGAATGGCGTCATCAATAAACATTTTTGCCCGTGAGTATGTGTAGCTAACTAACTAAACTATGGCTACAGTTTTTTTCAACAGACTGGCACTGGTATCCAACTAACTAACTAATGTTTGTAAAAGAACCGTGTATACTGAAAACATGTAAATTATATTCTAGAATGATTGCTTACTCAAGCCACGGAGCAAATTCTCAATGTTTTCATAACGTAGCATTATTAATGCATAAAGGAGGAGTGATATTGACATTCATTGAGTAAAAAAATGAAGCTGCTGGAGGCACAGCAGTACACAACACTGAAAATGAATTTATGAGAGCCAGCTAAAATTACGATTCGGAGTTTGTGTGGTATTACTACAAACGTTTACAATGATTGCATAAATGAAGACATACCACACTGCTTGCACGTCTCATCCACTAAACACATGGGATAGGCAGACCATGGACCATAAATTAGAGAAGCCAACACTTACATATATTGAGCCAACTAACTTTTAGTCAGTAAAAATGCCGAGAAAATTATTATGTTTGCGTTCAACTAACTTTGCATTAGTTGTTGTGTTGTGAAGGGGGAACATGAGCTATGATTCTACGATGGTAATAATAATCCATGTTGCTTGTATTTCAGTTTAGCAGATAATGGGTAAAAAATTACTGGCATGAAGGCACATTCACATTGCCCCTTTAGTTATAGTTAGTTTGTCGGTTAGTCAAGAAATATAGTATGCAACAAACGATAAAGATGAAGTTGTATAAATGTGAAGATACGAGCAATAATAATGGTAGACAGTTGTGGTTTTTGTTATGAGATTCAGGTGGTAAGGGAAAGTATTTTCCTTTATCTAACTAACTAACTGGGAGCTTCACATTCAAGCAACAGGCTTTGTTCTGTGCGTGAGAAAACTCACCTAGTGATTTATCTTCCATGATGACGTTTTGGTGCACTTTTAGTTCCAAATGAAAGCACAAAGCCAGTTGCGTGGTGAACAAATAGGCAAATGTCACAGCATGTGGGATACTCCAACTGGTTAATGAATACAGAATATATTTCACCAGATAACTAATGAGCATAAAGCTTATCCAGAGTGGAAAACAAAGCAAAGGTTATCAATATTCCTGCAGAAAAAAGTAAAGAATGTGCAAAAGGCTAATCGTCTTGAAAGTTCAGCCCATCGCGTTTCAAAAGGGGCGAGAAAAAAGATAGACCGCGTACATTGAGAGATAAAAACAACATGCACACTTTTTTGTGTGTGTTGTGTATAGTTGTAGTGAGTATTCCTCATGTTGACTATTTGTGGAAGAAATGGGTATTTGTGTTAAAAACAAGGCATTTCCACTGTCTGTCTATTTTGGTCTTCTCCCACTTGACATATGACATAAGTGTTGGGTAAATGGTAAATAAGTAGCCGTGAAAGGAGACATTACAAAGACATATGGGAGCACGAGTCCTCCGCCCAGTAATACCCGTGCCCGTGCTACTATTTTTACCAAAGTAAGTGAAGTGAATGAACGACAGCCGGAAACGGAAACGAAGGATTTGTTGAATACTGACAAATGACAGTTTTTTCGCCTTTTGAGGTTTTACACTTATTTAGTTTCCCTAGCGTGAAAATAAGATTGAAATCTTCGGCTGATGCATTAGGATCAGAAAGTAATTGAACTTGTCATGAATGGCGGCCAGCTAGTCGGTTATAAATAAAAGAGAAAAATCTTACTTTCGTTTTCTTTGTTAGTAGGAGAGAATTTATACCTTTGTTGTTGAATGTGCAGAGCTAATTAACTGTCTTTACTATAACCGTAATGACCTGTGGCTGGGGAAATTCATGGCGTGTGTTTCCTGTTTTCTAAGCAAATTTTAACGACTAGTTTTATTTGTTTTCTGTCTACAGGTGGCATCTTCTCATCCAATGTTGACGGAGAACTTCAAGCAAAAGAAATATTTCAGCTGGCTATCAAAACGCTTAAAGGACGAGGTCATTTAAATGCTACGTCAATTCAATTCTTTAATTTGAATTCCACCGGCAGTAATTTCCAGCTTTATTCACAAAGTGAGTTATCTCGGCAATAAAAATAATAAATAATAATTATAAAGTGAACATTTTTTTTTATTTTGGGTAAACAGCATGTCAAGAAATTGAAAAAGGTGCAGTAGCTCTGTTGGGACCTCCTGATGAAGAATCAGATCGACTTCTGTCATCACTGAGCAGCAATTTAGGAATCCCGTATTTATCTTTTTCTCCCCAAAAGCATTCAAATGCGGACCTGGGTAGACTCACTTTGTCCCTACATCCTACACAAGATCAAGTGATAAGTGCTGTAACAGATTTTGTCCAGGTTTTGAAATGGAAGCGAGTTTCCATCATCTATCATCCTACCAATGGTAAATTCTCAAATCCTTACTACTATTGCAATTCAATCTTAATCATGTAAATACGTATTTACTTGATTATATGTATAACCCAAACCATACTCAATCTAACAATCTAATTAATTTTTTACGCACTTTTATTCTTACAATGCAAAACTCCGTTTTCTTTGAGTTTGAGCTACTTAAGGCAAAACAATCAATCTAGCTAACTTTGTGGATTTGTTGCTTTCTTAAACCGCGTCAGTTTTTAAACAAAGGTAACAGTACTACGCATGCGCGGCCTGTGCATTCCAACTTGACAACTACAAGCCTCATTTCTTGCAAACTTTACATCTTGTCGCAGTGTTACACAACATCTTTACTCCGTAGTTTAAATAAAACTGTTTTTCATAATACTTTTCAATCTGAAGGCGGTAAAAAATACATTTGCAGTCTTTGAATCCATATTTTTAACACATTCAACAGGAATTCTAAACGTGGGGGCTTTAGCAGAAAGTTTGCAAGCAACAGGTGGAGTTGTGAGCGTACACGAAGCTTTGGTGGACTTGCGTGCCACGTTCGTACAACTACGTTTGAAAGGAGCTCGTACCATCATTGTGGACACAGGGATTGGAGATGTTAACAATGTGTTGCAAGCCACATTAGACACAGGCATGATGACCAAGGGGTACTCTTATTTTTTCACTGCGCTGGTATGTTTGTTTGTTTTTCTTTTTGGAAGGGCAGGCATAAATTTACTTCCTGGATGCACTACTGAGTGAGTACAAGCCAGCACTTAATACACGATGATTTATGTTATCGTGATCATTTTTCATTACGATCACTTCAGGATATGAAATCGGCTGACTGGGGCCGTCTTGACTACTCGGAGGCTTTAATATTTGGACTCAATCTTGTGGAAAAAGAGAGCTGGGGGCGTTTTGCTAACCATCCATCTATTGCTTCTGTAAGTTCGAGGACGATTAGAAAAGTGGACAGTTTTTAGGGTAGTATAAATGCCAGCCAGGGAATTCTAGTTTGTAAGATTCATGTAGCACGAGCGAGTTATTGGATACCAGCATAATTATTATTGGTCAATAAATTGCGCAGGAGCTTTCATACCCATCAAGAAGTTATGAAACTACTCGGGTAGCACTAACTTTGGATGCTATTCATTTAATTGCTGAGGGGCTAGAAGAGTTGGATATTATTGGTGCGGATTTTTCAGCAAATACTACTTGTTCGGCTCCGAATGCCAACTGGGAACCTGGCTCTGCTTTGTTTGAATCTTTAACATTTGTAAGATACATTTAAAGGATAAACTTGTCATGAATATAGAAACCATATAATTAAGAATGGATCTGATGTGTACGCAGGCAAATTTTATCGGGGCAACAGGAGACTTGGCATTTTTAAGTGGTAAAAGGTCTAAAGTGGCTTTAGAGTTTTTAAGGTATCCTGGTTTCATCGCTGTGGCGAATTGGACGGAAGGACTAATTTCCAGTACGGATGGCCTTCATTTAGTGAACAAGGATGCATTATTTTGGGAGAATGACAAGAATAAAACTATCATCATCGCAGCTACTAAGGAATCTAATTGTTGGCAAATGACAAAAGATGGGGAGTTCTCCGGGTATTGTGCAGACTTAGCGAAACTCATTTGTGACCGAATTGGTGTACAATATGAAATCAAAGTTTCCTCAGGATATGGAGTTTTCAGTGAACAAACAAACCAATGGAATGGTGTCGTTGCTTTACTGTTACAAGGAGTATGCAATGCATAAAAAATATAATCTTTAAAGAACGGCAACATGTTTCTGATTTTGCTAAATGCGGGACAAATACTTGATTTTATTTATAGGATGCAGACATGGCTTTGGCTGACTTGACTGTTACTTCCGCACGACAAGATGTGATTGATTTTTCTGCACCATTTCTTCATACTACTTTGGCTGCAATGGTTCCGGTAATGAATGGATTTATGATAAATGTTGTGATTCCTCAGGCAATTTTTCTAACTCATTCTCTATTATGTTTCGTAAAGGCAACTCAGACCAGTGAATTCGGAAGCAGTTATCAACTAACTGGACCATTTAGTGTATGGACATGGACCAGCATACTTGTTGCCCTCTTTTTGACGTCCATTTTTCTTCGATTTGTCGCTTGGCTCAGTCCGTACCAGAAAGATGAGATCACTGAAGGGACTTCGCGGTTGGGACGCCATTTATCATGGGTCAATGGGCTTTGGGTTTTAGCTTCGAGTTGTACACTCAGAGGAAGCAATATCCACTTACAAGTAACTAATTATTGTTTAATATATTTAAAGCCAAGACCTTTGTTGCAACCGCTGTTTTATTTTAGGCAATTTCTACGCGAACATTGGCTTTATCCTGGTGGATATTTTCCCTACTTGTCCTTGTTTTATACATCAGTGTTATCCCTCATTGGTTATCCAACAATCTCGATTCGCGAATTTTTACAACGGATGACCAAGGGATTAATTTTCACGTACTTATTGAAGATCAGGGAACTCACTCTATGCTCAAAAAAACAAATGACCCAGTTCGTGCTAGACTATGGGAGCGGGTCAAAGCTAACCAGCAATTAAACAAGGACAACTTGGAACAAATTATTCACGAAGTGAAATGGGGTCGCATTGCACTAATTTCTGATGAGTTGAATCTGAAGGCCATGAGGAACAAAGGGGCTTGTTCAGATGTGAATATTCAGAGCATGCAAATGAACATAGATATGGCTGTAGCTTTTCCCAAAGGTTTGTTCAGATTTTGAAACTGCTTTGGTTCTGACTTTGAAGTGTTTATATAAAAGCATAATGTTTTATTCCTTGAATATAGATTCGCATCTTCGCAATTCTGTTTCTCAAGCTATTTTACAACTGAAAGAAGAGAATGCGCTACAGCTATTGCAAAATAAGTGGATGGTTGATGAATGTGTTATGGACAATCCTCGAATTCAAGTGGAATTTTTCCACCTGGCTCCTCCAATCATGGCATTAGCTACAGGCATTTGCATTGCTGTTATATTTGCTGCTTTAGAGAGATTTTACTACTTGAGAAGAAAACGTCGTGGATTTTTTCGCGTAAGTTTTAGAAAAAGTCATGGAAAAATTAAAAATAATGAGAAAGAGAAAATGGAAGTACTGCAACATTTGTATCGAAATTTTAGACTGCCACCACCGAGAACGGAAATGGGAAAATTCCAATGAATGGATGTGACACGGAATCAGAGCAGTAGTAATTTAGATGCAGTGCACTTAACTTGTGTATCTATTGTACAAAAAATTAAGTGCCTTTTTTGCAGTGCCAAACACATTAATTTATTTTAAAGACTGTTAAAAGTTAAAATATTAGTGCCATTATTAAAAAGGTTTAACAGTTACATGAGTAGAGGTAATTTTTTTGCCTCTATGATGGTGTTCAGTTCTTTCGAGCGTTTTTGTAACTTAATGTACAAACTTCTTTTCCCTATTGCTTAGGATTACACAGAAGGCTCTCAGTATCAATAATAATAACGGCTACACATCTTTATGTATGGGTTTTGTACAATATTTCGTGTAAAATACTGGAGTTGGAAATGCAATAAAATTTTGCGCTTTGTATATACACATCAAATATTCAATACAAACACAAATACAAATGAAGCTTAAATAATAACATAAGAGACACACTAATTGCATGATTCTTCATGACATTTACCGTTTACAATGACATACAAATCAAATGTATGCATAATTATTAGTGTCGCCTCATGCAAAGAAGAAATGGAATAAGAAATCGGAGGTGACAGGTAAAATATTATTACTGAAACAAATATTCAAAAAAATGTCAAGTCCATCTCAGATCTCAGGCACCTTCTTAAGGAGTGAAATCTTCACTCGTCATACTTTGTTCTTGGGAGGACTCTTGTAGCTGGATGAACTCTTCAGCATCCTCCTTCGAAACGCTTTGAACATGAGAGCACTGCAATTTCAAATTCAATGTCAGTAGGCAACGTTAAACTGAAATTTTGTAAGCTTTTAATCATTAACTGACGTACATTTGCTCTGTAAAGGACACCAAAGCATGCATCAGCCCTGTCAACGAATTCTTTTCGGAAAGTTGTGCATATGAATTGCGAACGTTCCCCTAATTCCCTTATAACATCTCCAACAGCAGCTCTCCGATCTGAGTCCAATGCCTTTGGCGTATAAGGAAAAATAGTACAAAGACAAAAATTCTTAAATGGAAAAGTAGCATGCTCAAAAAATCTTAATGAGTTACCTGATCAATTTCATCAAACAAATAAAATGGAACTGGATCTACTTTCTGAACAGCCAATATGAGCGCAATGGCTACAACAGTTTTCTCTCCCCCAGAAAGAGATCGTAAATCCTTCATGTGATCTATCCTACTGTCTGCAAAGTTCACTAATATTTGCAACCCACAAGGTGTTCCAGCAGTTACTGATCTCTGAATGAAATGAAAAAGATCACATGTATAAAAGATCATGATGAATGCTGAGATGAGATGTTCACAAATAAAACAACCTTTTGTGACTCGGTAGCTTTAAGAAGATTGAGTTTGGCACAACCAGTGGGAGCCAGACGTTTAAAGATAGCTTCAAACTCTCCTTGCAAGATTTCGAAACTGCGTTGAACCGCCTCATCTTTTTTCGCATTGCAGTCTGTGATTACTTTTCTCATTCGTTCTCTACTTTGATTAATTTCTTCGTAAGTTTCTACAAATTCAGCTTCCTTTCGACAGATTTCTGCAAATTGGTCAGCAGATTTTCGATTCACTTTATCAAAAGCTTTTAGAGCAGAATTCACATCTTCTAGCTCCTTGTATAGAGCCCCAGACCTTGCCCCTTGATATTTTGTAATGTTTGGGGGACAACTGCCAAGCATCCGTATTTTTTCAGACGTCGCTTCTATTTTTTTATGCGCTTCAGCTATCGAAGCGGAATATTTTCCCAAGTTCTTGGTTACATGGAAAAGTTTAGATTCGTCGCTTCGAATTTCGTCTTTTACGCTATCTTCTTTGTTCTTCAGATTTTGCAACTGTAAAGCAAAAAATTTAGGTTTAGATATAAGGCGTAAGTGCATTATTGGTTACTAAAACTATAAGTATAACGCACATGTTTTCTAGACTTATCCTCTTGTGCATCCAATTTTCGAAGCTCTGATTCCACAGATGATATTTTGTTGTCTAAAATTTTGAGTTGTTCTCGTTTCAGTTTAATGCTAGCTACTGATTCGCTATCCTCTTTAGTGGTTTCAATGTTCATCACTTCATGGTAGCTGAAAATATTAGATGCATCAACACGATTGTTGAAACAATAAATTATATTTTTCACTTAACTTATGAATGTGAGAGTGAAACCAAATTTATTTAGTTAGTATGTAAGTTTAAAAATCAATCACTCACCTTTTCTCACAATTTATAAGATTAGAATGACACGAAAACATCTCTCGTTGCGCTATCATGCGATTCTCAGCCGCAGCGCTCTTCCAATTTCCAATCCTGGCAATTTCTTTTCTGAGAATCTGCTCCGATTTTGCAGTCGTAGCTGACATTTTAAGAGGACCTTTTCCAATTGCATCTTGGAAATAGGATTTGCTTTCGTTCAACATTTCCAGTTGCATTTGTGCCTCCTCTAGTTTTACATTTGTAACAAACAATTTCCTGTTGTTCATGTCCACGCCATCTAGAGTTGCATTCAGTCTTCGAGTGAGTGATTCTATATTCCCCCTGAGAAATATGGCAGTCATTTAAAATTGAAGGAACGAATATAGGTTTAAAATTCGAATAATTTACTATGACTATGATTGAATAGTTTACTCAATTGAACATCGCTTTGTTTTCTCCGATTCCTGTTTCTTCTTCAGAGACCGTATATCTTTGTCAATTTGTTCAAATGCTGACAATAAATGCCCTTTTTGTTGCAATAAATCTTCTAATTTTTTGTCCACTGTGCTTTTACGTCTTTGAAGCTCCATTTTGATGTTTGAATTGGAAATATAACCCCCTAGAATTTACAAACTAGACATGGTACAAAATTCAACAGCTTATTATTGTAAAAATAGACCTTAAGTGAAATAAAAGTAACCTGTCATCGGTCCACCCTTTGAAACTTTGTCACCATCTGTAGTCACACAATTTAACTTGTGGAGTCTTGTCACACTGCTTGCAACTTCCAAATTAGGAGCAACCATTGTGTTAGAAAAGAGATAATTCAAGCAATTCTCGAATTGGGGTTCGGAAAAAACATTTTTTAACATTGGTTTAGCCTCCTGAAAATAACAGTGTTTTATATGCATTACAAGTTCATGTTACTTCGTGTACGTCAAACTAACATTCGCATATATTTACAAAAAATATGTTCCTTTTTAGCTAACCATCATATTTTCAGGCAAGCTAATCTGTTGTGTCTGAATTTGCTCAAGGGGTAAGAAAAAAATTTCGCCACGAAGTTTTTGTCTGTTGAACTCTTGCATTATTGCAGTGCTAATGTCGTGATTTTTGACTACATGATAAAAAAGCCTAATCAGAAGTAAAATAATGAAATGAAAATAATAACTAGCAGTAGAAAATAAATAGATCAGTTAAAGTTTAACAGTTTCGTCATACTTATTCCCAGCAGCAGCTTGTACAGCTGCATCCAAATAAGGTTCACACTTTATAATCTCCAGTACAAGACCATGATATCCTTTAAGAATAAAATTAAATGCAGGACCTCGGCTTTTGAATTCTTCCAGAACTTTTTTTACTCCATTCCAGCCTTCAATAACCTTGGGACCACATGCAGTTCGAAACTGGCCCATAACTTCTGATCTCAGATCCTGCTCTACGGACAATTGCTCGGCATTTTCATCCATTTGTTTCACGATTCCCCTAGTGCAAGTAAGACAATAAGTATAACTATGGAAAATTAAACAAGATATCCGAAAAAAATTCAGAAAATACAAAAGTCTTTGGCATTGTCAATTGTCACTGTAAGTTTATTACCTTCGGTCGGTAAGTTTCAAATTTATTTCTTGCTCTAAATCCGAATCTACCCTTGTTGCAACAAATTCCTGTCGACATTGTGATAGATCTTCCTTCAGAGCCTTAATTTAAATTTTTAAACATTAGAGTTGTTTTATGTAAACCTGATGACATAAAATATAATTGAATTACTTCTAATTCTTTTTCAAGATTTTTTTGCTCGCTAAGAGCGGATTTTACTATTTTGCTCAAATTATGTTCTGTAGCTTGTTTTTTTGCAATAGACGCATTCAATTCTCTAAAACAAGACATAAATAATAATTGCAGCGTAAAATGAAAAAAAATAATCAATTATCTATTTTATCTAGAAGATTAAATGCTTACTTGATTTCTTTTTGAATCTGCTTGTCCCGTTCGGTATTTGATTGCATACTGTATCTGTAAAAAAGAGCCTTGAACTTATGAAGTTCTGCATCCTTTTTCAAAAGCCTAAAAAATAAAGTTCAGAAACATAGTTTATATCCATACATCAAAATGAAATAAGCGTAATAATTTCACTTTATTTGTTAAAAACTGGAAAATATAAAAATTTAAGAGTTCTCACGCTTTTATTTCATTTTTTTCTTCCATCCATTTATTTTCAAAAGTTTCCACGGCAGAATTCAGCAGATTTTGTCCGGCTTCTAAGCTTTGAGTTATTTCTTTTATTTTCAGTGTTTTTGCAACTGGCGAACATTTGAGCCTAGCTCCTTCAAGAAAGTTAGAAATTTTAGTCTGAAAACATTTCAAAAAACAAAATTCAAAATGCTAATCCATAGGAGTGTATCATTATTACATTATAATCGAATCAAAAGAATGACAGCATTGGGGCAAAAGAAGAAAACAGGTTTATTTTAGCCACAAAATATACGTTTTTCAACTGTCAAGTTTGAGTTACTTTTTCTTCATAGAAATTAATTCTATCATCTGAGAGACATGTTTTTCGGTCACGCAATGCTTTTAAATTTCTTTCCTCCACGCCAATATAATTTTTTATATCGAAGTGTTCTTTTTTGTGCTCCTCTAGCTCGGTCATAAAGCGGGTTAACTCTTCGTTGTACACTTTTCTTTGCTCTTCAATCTACAAGTAAAATATTATAATAATTCAGGGTAAATCGGCAGAGTAAATACACAATGATTAAACAACCCAAATCAAATACACCTGGGAAACTTTTTGCTTCTGCGCTTTAAGCTCCTGATCGAACAAAACGAATTCTATTGCACGCTTTTTTTGATCAGCAGTAGTGAATTTCTTCAAATCTTTCGACTGAGATTCGAGCTCATCTTTCTCTTTCTGAAGATTTGCAATTAGTTCCTCAACTTGTTCTGCTACTGTGATTCCATCTGAAAAATAAATACGGTGACATAAGACCAAGTCACTAAACTAACATGCCCAGTTAATCACCCAAACACGCATGGGAGGTGGGTAAAAACTGTGATTTGTATAACTGGGAAATATCGTGGTAAAAAACGGGTCTAAAAATAGGTGAAAAGAGGGTTTAATAAGAGCTAGTGGGAGTCTCTTTTTCGCCCAATGTGAGTGATTCCTATTGGGATGAGGGTCATTTACCCTTAACCTTTCACCCTTAATTTTTTTCGCTTCTGCGAATAACTAAGCCGTAAAGTATAACACTAAAAAAATGAGAAAATTAGGCAAATATTTCGTAAAAATTTAGATAATTTTCATGATTAAATAATCAATTGCATCTAAATCCAGGAAGTCACGTGCCTTTTATTTGTTCATTTCGTGCGTCTGAAATCTGTACTAAAATTGCATTTAAAAAGCGAAATAGAACTGAATTATTAAGTATGTCAAAAATCTTAAAATTTTAGACGCAAAATTAAGTAGTTAATTGAAATTTCAACTAAATTATTTTATCTATAAGTAGTATCCGTTCTAATTTCCAATCTAGCTTGCTGCACTCGTTTAGAGCCTTTGTCAATTATCCGCAATAAAACCCATGCATCCCACTAAGTCACATAGTATAGTACTTCCAAATTGTGAAAAAATTAACGAAGTGACCTATACACCTAATAAGCAATATTTAATTTAAATTTAATTAATTATTTTAATAATTTAATACCGTATGTCCCGTTACAGACAATGATTTACATTATTTCCCGCTGACGGTTTTTCGCAAAAAATTATGTGAATTAAAGTACCCTGCAAATCCCATATACTTACTATCAATATTCTTTTTACATTCCTTGATTTTGTCGTCGTAAAGTTTAGATCCTGTTATACTTTGCAAAAGCTCTAATCGTTGAGAATCTGACGCCAGAGCCAGTTGATGAACTTTTCCTTGTTTCACCACAAAATATGGATTACAAAGACCTGCAGTTTCCAAAAACTGCTTGGCATTTTTCAGTTCCTTCCCATTTACATAAAATTTGTCCTTCTTTGAAGAAAGCAGACGCTTAAAAACGACTTTGTTGTCTTCCGTCTGTAAGAAAATTACAACAATGACCAATTAATCAACGCTTAACAATAAGGATCTAAAAGCTCCACAAATCTCTTCTGTTACCGGAAATCTTCGGCTAGTGTTATCGAAAACAATCTCCACATATGCAGGCTGATGTCGAGGTCGTCCCTCAAACATTAACGAGTTCTTAACAGCAGCCCGTAAGTTCATATCGTCCAGGGTCAGGGCAAACTCAATAGCTATGCAATAAATTAAAATTATAAAACGATCAGGTTCACTACTACTGCGTCTTATTTCTAGCAAATTTGCTTAAAACTATTCAAACCTGTGAACAAGTTAGATTTTCCAGATCCATTTAGCCCCGTCACTACATTAAACCCCGGGTCGAAGGGTCCAACAACACTCCTACCATTATAGGACTTAAATCCTTCCACTATTATTTCCTTAATAAACATTTTTGGAAAAATTTTCACTAAAACACCTTAAATTGCAATTGTAATCTCATTTAGCCAGTTCAACTGTCACCAACTTGGTAGCACTTGCTTGCAAGAATAGAACACACGCAATAACGATAACAAATGACGCCAAAAGTTTTGTCCGTTCGTTTTCCCTATTATTAAGCCTTGCGCATAACGAAAGTGCAACTCCATTTTCTATTGTCAAGTTAAGTCCCAAAGCTGTATTAGCATTTTAGCATTGCGCAGAAAAATTATTCAAAACAATGCATTTCTGTTATCTAAAACAAGGAAACTTTGTTGAACTTCAAATTTCATCAGAAATATTCACAGGGAAGTAAACAAAGGAATGAGACCCATAAAAGCATCACAACAAACGAGGTGAATGAACTTATAGAGCCGTCGCGTTCTCTCCACAAAAAATTTCTTTTGAGGGGTTAAACTAACTAAACTATTAGCTTTAGTTATTATTTCGTGATTGATCCATTAAATATACAAAATATTAAATTAAATTTCCACTTAAAAAATAGTTAAAATTAGTTTTCATGATGAGTTTGAGTGCATTTAAATGAATTAAAATGAGGATCTATTGTGTTCAATCATGTTTTGATAACCTATGCAGCTATATTGAATAAGAGTCTCAAAAAACCGGAAAAAATTCTGCACGCATTCGACTAATTAATTTAATTAGACTTGACGATGGATACATTAAATCGCCACACGCGTCATGCAAGGGAAGTTTTGCATCCATATAATCTGCATCATAGAGTGAGCTCAAGAACATCTTGGCGCTATCTGAACAGCATGTTAAAGAAGGATATTCTAGGTAAACGTTGTTCGGCTTGAGAATATGCCATGTGCTTTTGACTTATAGAATACAATAAATAACGATAACAACACAAATTTGGACATTCGGATTATATTTAATTTAATATACTAAATTGGAGTGATTTTTAAGTCTTGAGAACTAGCGAATAAAAATTGCATCGGAGAGTTTAGCACAGGTAGCATATAGGTAAGTATTCATCAATCAGTGTTATAGTTCAGGCAAGCCGACCTTGTATTCCACTCAATGCTGGATTGCTGGAATATGCAATATGCAATTCGTGGTTGGCTTGCTTAACTAGTGTTTTGGGCAGAAACATCATATCATTGATTCATTTAGACTTTTTCACCCAGAAACCGTTTATGGAACGTATATCTTTTTGTGTGGTGCAGGGCATTCATAATGGACGGGGGAAAGTGCTCAGAAATGTCACCCGAGCTCAAATTAATTTCTAAACTGGAAAGTTTGCTCCTTAGTGGTAAACCAACCGCAGAGGACGTCACTGCATTGCCGGATTATGAGATGTATCTACTTTATTCCAAAATATCGACTGCGAATGATGTGAAATTATTTATTGAACATCTACCAAACAACCCTTTGGAAAATATTGAAGGGGAACATCATGAGCACCAGCAGCTAAGGAATATGATAACGGGCCTAGCTCTTCTAAAATTGTATATAATGTTGAACTACACCGGACCGAAAGAGCCTTCATTAGACACCCACAGTACAGACTGGTTGAAAGCTCTTTACGATAAAATTGATTCCCAAAATCTTGTGTTGGATGGGGAATATGTGTGCGAAATGACAGCTCATCCTTTACTACTTGTCCTTGTAAGCCAGCTTTTAAATACGGTATGTAAATCTAAATTCTCCTCCATATTATGGTGGCAAGCACGATTGGCATTCCTTCATCAACGAATACTCGGTGTTAAAAGCAGCGTTTTATGGAAACATATGGAATCATTGGGGAAAAACGCAGAATCATATTCCAAAATACTTGAATCTTCTGATTTGAAATCCGTGTTTTACTCTGAGTTGAGCTCCATGTACTTATTTCATTACCATTTGACCAAAGGGAAAGAATTTGCAGAGAAAGCAGTTACCTCTGCAGGCATCAATTGGCATTTCAAAGGCGTTATGGGACGGCGTACAAAATTTCAGCAGCATGATGTACCACAGCTCATTTTGGAAATATCTCAAGCTAGGGAAAATGCAAGTCTGTCAGACGAAAGTGAAGAATTTGTTTCTTCTAAACCTGAAAACGTTGCTCTAGATGACGAGTTGAGGTTGGAATCCATTGAAGCTCAAACACAAAGCGTTCAAGACTATTCGCCAATCCAGGGGATCGCATTACTGTCGGGATACACCAGCTTGAGCAAAAGTTATCCAACTTCCGATGAGGTTGCAATAGAACAACGGATTTCCTTCCTATCTGCCATGCTCACAAAAAGGAAGAACTGGTCTACATCATTCAAACTACTTTTCGATCGTTGTGGTGTAGAAAATAGGCACTCTAGAACTGTAGAACGGGCCATGAAACAATTAGAAACTTTATTAAAATCTCTGTCATCTGAAGAACCGTGCTTTAACTCAAGATACTATTTGTTTTTTGGCTCCATGTGTCCTGCTGTGTGGGAACTCGAAGAATGTCTTGCAGACTCATTGTTCTCTCTTGGATGCCATCAATCAGCTCTGGACATTTACAAGAGGCTGTGTCAATGGGAAAAAATTGTTCAGTGCTATAACCAAATGGAATTGAGACATAAAGCCGCAGAAGTAATCAACGAGGAGATTTCAGTCAATGGAGAAAGCGTAAAGTTATTAGTAGCCTTGGGAGATGCAACGAGTACACCAGAAAATTATGAAAAGGCTTGGATTCTATCAAATTGCCGCAGTTCTTTGGCTCAAGCACGTTGGGGATATTTTTACTACTACAAAAACGATTTCGAAAATGCAATCCCTCATTTTGAAAAGGCTGTGGAGTTAAATCCATTAGAAAACCCTGTGTGGTTGCGTCTTGGCTACTCTGCACTGCAGATAGAAAATTGGGATTTATGTGTGAAAGCGTATAAGCATTCTTGTATCCTGGATAGTGACAATTTCCAATCTTGGAACAATCTTGCCAAAGCGTACACCCATTTGGGAGAGTTGACAAAAGCTTTAAGAACATTGAAAGAGGCGACCAGGTGTGATTTCGGCATGTGGAAACTTTGGGATAACATTCTAAAAGTGGCTGTGGGTTGTGCTTCGTTTGATGACGGAATTCATGCTTACGGAAGGCTTTTGGATTTGAAAGATGATTTTGTGGATGAGAAGTCTTTAAGTGTAATGGTTTCATCAATTCACTCTGATAGATTAGACAGCAATGGGGAAAAATGTATTAGATATAAACCCCAGCTGTTGAAACTATTTGGGAAAATTACGGCCAAGTCAAGTCGCCCGTTGATTTGGAGACTGTACTCTGATTTAGTTCTGGCCAGTCAAGGTGAAAATATTTCCACCGAAGATTTGTACAAAGCTGTGTCCTTTAACCAAAAATGTATGCGATTCTACATGCAAGATGTGAGTTGGGTAGAAAATTTGGAAGAAATTGAAGCAGTGAAGAGCCATTTGTTGAGTTTGTTGGAGAAGACGGAAGAATACGCAAGGAGAAAGCAAGGTGCAGATGCTCTTACTCAAGCTACTGATGAAATGTACAAGAAAGCTACTAAACTGATTGAACGTCAAGCATCGGGTAGTCAACAGCTTTGTGATATTCTGGACGAATTAAAGAAGAGTAAGAAGACATTCAGTGATATTTCAGCGGAGACAGCATAAGTTAGTAAAATATAACTGCAGTACACCGTTGATGGGATTGCAATTTGCAAAATATCTTCAGAATAATAGGTTTCATATTTGTATCTACTATCTACATTTATTTTAAGTTTTTGGTTATGCAAGAGCATAGGTTGCAGCACTTGATATCATTTGTATGACGATAATATTTCAAGTATTAAAGGCAAATAAATTTAAGCATGATATGAAATATCTGTTGCTTCTTATTTTTTAACCAAAATTAGTAGACAAACATTTAAGACTCGAACTCGAAAAATTTAATTTTACAATAAAAACAGCGCATATTGGAATTCTATAACCTCAAATCTAAGCGCAAACTTGCACTTGCAACTAAACTATTACATTGAGATTCAACATGCATGCATGCATACCTGACATAAAACTAATCGATTTTGTAGTAACCACAACCTTGATATAAATATTACAAAACATAGAAATGTACAACTGATTTTAGGGATATACTTAGGTTTTCGGTCCCCTATCATTAAAATTTGAATTTGCGAACACACATGGGTCTGAGTCCATGAGCCGCATATTTTCCTGAAAGCTAAATGTGGAAAACACTGATTTGGAGCTATGAGCCGCAGACATGTCAACAGATCCACTATTAGCAGTCGTATTAGCTTTTGCAAATGAGTTTTCAATGTCGAGGGGATTTACACCCTTCATCATGGGATTTTCAGCAAAATTAGTAGGACTAGAACTATTATTGACTTCATCTCGATTAGCGTCTTCATCTTCCAAATCAGCCACTTCATTTTGTGCATTAGCACTACCATCTGCAGTATTGGCCTTCGCCTCCATCCTTTTTTTCCTCTCTAGATCTTCTGCTACAGCTCTTCTCACCCTAGACTCGGAATATCCAGTCATCAAAGCTGTCAATTTGCCAACCTACATAGAAAACCGAAAGTATATCAGCATCAGCCTCGCTGGAGCGTTTAAAAATGTGTTGCATCAACATAGTCTTATCTTGTAACTAACGTTTGCTCGGCGGGGAAAAGCAAACGAGCACGGCGCTAACAAGGCGAAAGATCTAACGTTATCAAGTGTTTTATTTGCATCCTTTTGAGTCTGAATGAATTTATAAACGTTGGCTATAATCTTGTTGATAGCAGCAGTTCCACCAACCTTGGATTTACCATTTTTCGCTTGTTCTTCATCCATTTCAGCTTTAGGCTTTCTCCCCCTTTTGATAGGACCTGGAGCCATCTGAAGTATTTTCATAAAAAGTCAAATAAATACGCTTATGATGAATTAATCTATGGTCTACGAAATTAACCCAATTTATTTAAAGTCAGTATCTTAAGACGTATTGCCCTTACGGAAGGAAATTTATGATTGTGCTTATCCGTCACTTGCAACACTTTCAAAGTCTGGTTATTTTCTGATAATCCAAATCTGACACGCATAGGACACGACTTTCTGAAATTGAAAGAAAATGGGCAGTCACGTCATGGAGTTGTACACCACAGACTGACTATGGACGGGAAATAAATATGTAGATGGGATTTTACGTTTTCGTTTGCAACATAAGAATAAGAATCGCAATTAGCAGACATCAAGCTGTGGAGGAATACAAAGCGTGCAACCCTTATACCTTTTATATTTTCCGGACCCTTCATAACCACAGCTATACTCGACGAAAAGATATTTCATTTTGTCAATATCTTCCTGAGTACACCGTCGCTGCGAGAAAGTTTTCTTCCCTACGGTATGAGGGTTTTGAGTGCTTGAGGACAACCGTTTGGCACTAGTTATGGCAAACCGTATATTTGCACAGTTTTCATATTGCTTCACAAAACTATCCATTTCGGCAAACGAATTAAAACTCATGTCTTTCTCAAATAAAACAGATTGGGGAAGAGCTCTACTTGACTCAGAGGCTGTTGCCATTATCTCAAATAAAAAATTAGGCTAAAGATCACAACTTCTTAATTTAAAACAGTTCTTTAAACTTTGCAGTACACGAGTACGACCAAATTAAAACTTTGGATTGGAATATAATTTTATGTCAAACATCTTTGAAAACGGGAAATGGAAATATTATAATTTTTCCCGCCTAGCTTCTCCAGCGAACTAAAACTCTATGTCTACGGATGTAAATAATTATCACATTTCCAAATAAAAAATCGAGACTTGCCTGATCAATGCATGTGCATGCACGAAACCAGACTAGTGAAAGTCATCACATCATGGGCAGCTGAGATAGGGTAGCATAGTGCGGAGTTTTATTTTCAGGCACTTTTTGCAACTATTATTTCCTTATCTCATTTATAACGGTCCAATCAGAATTCCTCTCGAGTTCCACTTATAAAAGTGTTTTAGAAATAAACATTATCTTATCTTGTATTAATTGTGCGTCATCTTTTTAATCACGTCCCCGAATTTGGAATGGAATAAATTACATAATAATCTCATTTGTACCATGACGAGTGTGCTTTAAATTTTAATTCGTAAATAAAAATGTATGCTGGCTTTCACAATATTATGTTATGTTTACCATTGTGCAATTGCATGGATAATATATAGTTATAAACGATAACGAATGTATACCTTGTGCAATTCCAGAATCAATACATCGCAAAATTGCAACACTCTGCATCTGCATTAAGGGAAAAGGTAATAGGGAGTTTGCGCTTTTACAAGTCAACTGACAAAACAAATACGAGTCCTATCTCGTTCACGTTAAACAGTTGTAACTTAAAGTGAACAAGATAGGACTCGTATTTGTTTTGTCAGTTGACTTGTAAAAGCGCAAACTCCCTAATAAGAAACCGCAGTTTAATACATTGGTGAGTGAATTGAGGCAAAAATCTCTAGTGATTGTATAGGTCATGTATAATGTAGTGTCTAAAATTTGGATACCATACAATAAAGCAAAATAAAATTGTTTATTGGTTCTATACAATAGGAGATTAAGGACGAAAATGGAAGACTTCTTAACCTACGTAGTGACATGGAATGTGGCTACCAAGTTTCCTCAACCTAAAACAGATCTGAAGGCCCTCTTGGGTTTGAAAGCCGAGAACCACCAGTCCAAATATTTTAAAGTGCCAGACCTCTACATAATCGGTTTTCAAGAGGTGAAAGCACAGCCACAAAATATACTTTGGGATGCAATATTTGAGGACCCGTGGATAGTAAAAGTGAAAGAAACTCTTGCTCCGTTTGGACTAGTACAAATCAAGACACTTCGTATGCAAGGACTGGTGACAACTTTGCTTTTAAAAAGACAGCATTTAACATTCCTACGGGATGTGGAGGGACTATGGACTCGTCGAGGACTTGGAGGTATCTGGGGGAACAAAGGAGCAATTTCTATCAGGATTAATATTCATGGATGCTCGTTTTGTTTTGTCAACTGTCACTTGGCCCCTCACGACCACCTTTTGAAAGAGAGGATAGAAGATTATCAAAACATTCTTTCCACTCAAGAATTTTCGTATCCTGAAACAGCTAATATATTGTATCATGACTATGTCTTCTGGTTTGGGGACTTGAACTTTCGATTAAGTGGATCCAAGGCGGCAAATGAAATAGCGGAGATAGTGTCTAGTAACAAATGGAAAGACTTGATAACAGATGATCAACTTACTCAAGTCATGCGCCGCGGGGAAGCATTTTCTGAGCTTAAAGAAATGGAAATAACTTTTCCTCCTACATTCAAATTTGACGAAGAACTGGACAGTTATGATGTGAAAAGAAGACCTGCTTGGACTGACCGTATACTACATCAAGTAAATACAAATGCATATGACAATGTGAAATTGAAAGCAGTGGGTCAGAGCTATCAATCCCATGTCTATAGGATAAGTGATCACCGTCCAGTTTCTGCTATATACACTTGCAGCGTGTTTAAACCAACAATTGAGAAGATAGTTCATTTTGCTGAGATTCCAGTCTGGTACGTTGGTGAAGTAAATAGCATTCGTTTCACTGTGTGCCCTACCTATGAAATTGCTTCCGAAGATTGGATTGCACTCTACAAAGCTGATTTTACAAGTTTGGATGACTATGTGTCATATGTGTATGCTCCACATGGCCATCCACAACGATCAGCTTCTTATCGTGACTTGGTTCAAGCTTTAGACGAGTTGGTGGGTGTCAATACACCGCTCCCTATTGATCACACTGTCCATTTTGCCGAAAATTCCGTTAACTTTGAAGGTTCTTATGTTTTGATCTACATGTCGCATTCTTCTCGCTCTGTGTACGCAGTAAGTAACAGTTTTGAAGTTGTGTGTGGAAGTCCAGTACACTCGACTTGAGCCAAATTTTTGGACTTGGTATCTGAGTATCTGTTGATTTTATTACATTTTATGGTTCAGAGATACGGCTGAGTATGAAAATGATGGCGAGATTTCATGACAGTTGAGTTTAAATAATGTGTAACAATGATAATGTGATAATCTTACTTGCATATATGCAAGCGTGCTATTATTCCAATCTTAAACAGTAAAGCTGAACGTTCCTTAATTATACATGGATAACGCTACCGCAGTCCCTAATATAGTTGATGGATGAGTATATTTCGAGCCATTATTAATTAACTATATGCAGCAAGCATGTAAGTAAATGTAAAACAGGTTGTTTTGTAAATTAAAAATTTCTGAAGAGTAGAAAGTCGAAAATTTGTAATATTTCGTTTACACCATTGTTTTGTTATCATTTACGTTAACTAACAATGTAATGCCGGATGCGAGATACTGTTGGTCGTCTTATTTACATTTTAGGATACAGAATGCAGAAGTGCTTTTATGAATTGTTTTAAAAATTTTGTTATATACAATATATTTTCATGGCTGTAGAATTAGCAATAGGAAAGAATGATTAAATAGCTTATCGCTCGTTGCAATAAAATACAAATATGTACAAATAAAAGAAATGCTATAATATGATCTACGATCGCAGTATTCTCCATAATAAATTATTACTGTTGGTTCATGCTCACACTTATTTTTTGCAGTTTACAAGAACAATATTCGATGGAAATTCTGGATATTGTCTGGGGTGGGGCAATAGCATACACTTTAAACCTCTCTCGTGCTCATATTGAAGGTTCAACTTGGCTTGGCCGTACCTCTTATAGTCAAATTCTGTTCCTAAAGAGAAACCGTAGAAGGCAGAAGTTAAGCATATTTATTAAAAATTCCATGTAGTCAACTAACTAAGAAAAGATCACTGATTTTAACTTTTAGCCCTCAATCTCGAAATCAAATGCATACCATAGATTGCGGAAACATTTCGCCACCAAATACAAATTGTAATCTTTCTCTTTTTCTCACGGCTGTCAGTTTTTATAGTATCTTCAAAATACTTTGAATCATGAGAACAATTGCGCAAGTAAATGACAATGGTTATGGTTATTCACTAGTGTTCTACATTTAATCTACGGAAAATTAGATGAGTATCCGCGCACGCCTAATACCATTTAATTAAAAGGTCTTGTAATCATAATACTGGCTGTGGCTCCAGTATTAAACAAAGCCTGCGTGGAAAAGAGAAGAAAAGTTCTTTTCTATTTCGATTCAATAAAAAATGTTAAATTTTATACTGATGGTTACCAAGCAGTTTTATACATAATATCATAACTACGAGGAATGAAATCTAGCGATAATATTGAGCCCAATCAGTAAGCAACAAAAATAAAAATATTGTGGACTATTGACTGCGCTGCACTTTTTATGTGTCCTAATTAATTCGCCTAAATGTTTAGTTGGTTGCATTCCGGTCCATTAGAGACCTTTTACGTACAAACAGAAAGGTTGCAACTTCTATGAATCCTAAATGGGGCTGCTCTTTTCGAAACTGTGGTCCCTTTTTGGCAACGAAGGTAACACAAAGAATAATATTACTAAGCGCTCTCTTTAAAAACATGCATTGAAAACTAATATTTTCATTTTCAGAACATAAAATTGTGATCGTGGGCCTGGACAATGCAGGCAAAACGACTATTTTATATCAGTTCCTAATGGACGAGGTTGTCCAAACCAGTCCGACAATTGGATCCAACGTGGAAGAAGTTACGTGGAAGAATATTCATTTTCTCATGTGGGACTTGGGAGGACAGCAAAGTTTACGACAATCATGGGCCACATACTTTACTAATGCTGAGGTATCACTAAAATCGGTCTTGGGTTCCAGATACGAACTTATATTTATGCACAATGTAATCGCGCATCATTTGTATCTTTCAGTTTGTAATACTCGTAGTAGACTCAACCGATTCAGAAAGATTATCACTTGTCAAAACGGAGTTTGAAAGACTTGTAGCTCACGATGATTTGCAGACTGCGTCGTTTTTAGTGTACGCCAATAAACAGGACGCCAAAGGAGCCCTTACTCCGGCCATTATTTCAAGAGAGTAAGTTTTCATTTTACTACTTGCAAAACATAAGCCAATGCCTCGAGAATATTAACGATGCACATTTAACAATAATTTGCAGGCTAAATTTAACTTCCCTTCGAAATAAAAAGTGGCAAATTCAACCGTGTTGTGCTCTAACTGGAGAAGGCCTGTACCAAGGTCTAGAATGGATAGTATCTTTAATTAAGAAGAAATGATTATATTTTATTGTGTGGTGTCCGTGTCACTGCTGACTGCTGTGATGTCTAGGTTAATTCAATGTTTTATATACTCGTGAAAATAAATTCTTCTGTCCCTTTTACAAACATATTTCAAACTGTAGCATACTGTGGTGATTGGTGAACATGTGTGAAACGCATTGCAGGTCTTCAGGAATGAGATTACTATAGCCCCCATCTTTTTCAAATGAATCCATCGACCATGGTCGTACATATGGTAGTGTACCAGGTACACTACACTACCAATAGTTGGTTATGAATATGAACGTGGATTCTTACTATTTGGTGTTGCCCACGGTAGGTTTCACTATAGTCATTAAAAATCAGGAATCATCAAGTTTTATAACAAAACCCAAGGTATAATCAAGGTATATAGAATAGTATTTGTAGACAAAACCCAGAAACCCTATCCACGTGCCTTCATGTTTTGATATTCCAATCACTCAGGTGATTTTATCCAAAATCTCTTCGAATGTAACATTGTTAAATTAAGAAAAAAATACGTACAAACCTGTAAATTCGAAAGCTCCGTCTACCGTCCCCGACAGTTTGGCAGCACAAATAAACATAACAGGAAGTTTTATTTCAAGAGAACAATAATTTGAATTACATAAAATTTCAGTGACAACATAATACACAACAAAAAACAAATTCAATCTTGATTCTGCCATCAATTTTATAGTGATCATTGTTGATAAGTTTACAAACCTTTAAATGCATTCTCTTCATTCGGCGCTAAAGGTGAACAAGAAGCAAAAACAAGTTTCTTTGCTTTTGTACAGTGCTCCTCAAGTAATTTCAGTCGAGCAACAGATGCAAGAACGGCTCTTAAAACAAAGAAAAGTAATATTTCTTCTACGGTTGATAACAATTGTACACAACAAAAGCAAAATACATTCATCCGGATTATGTATGAATTTAGGCTCCCAAACATGCTCAAGCTTCCTGCGAATTTACTGATCCAGAAACTCTGTATTTGATGAATCATGCATGCAGAGAAGCAGATGCTAGTAAAATTGATGTGGATGAAATTTTGAAGACTATTGCCCCTCCTAGAGAATGGATTGAGGAAGGGAAATTATATCGGCAATACGTTAGTCCAAATCCCTTAAAATTTAACGCAATTATGAATAAGGCAATTCAGTCCTTCCCTTCATAAATCTGTCAAATATGTTCGTCTTTAATCATACGTTAGATTTCCAGCAATTCTTCCACCCGAGCTGATGTGCTGAAGTTGACAGAATTATTGAATGACCAGTTGGCCATGAGACAAGCACGGCCAGATGGTATTTGTCCAGTTCGTAGAGAAATTGCTACGGAATGTTTTAGTATGTTGGATATAAATTGGATGAGATGTTTTTCAAACCTTGTGTTTTGTGTATAGTTTGCAGGGTTATCGTTATAGTTGTCTATTATTTTAGATGAACTGATCCGTCAAGTAACTTCGGGGCAACCTGAAAGGGGACTACTTTTACTCCGAGTGAGAGATGAATTACAAATGACATTGAGGGCATTCCAAGATTTGTTCCTATTTTCCAGTAGTTATGATTCAAGAAAGACAGTATTGAAAGAGGCTGAACTGCATAAGTTAGAACTAGAGGTAAAGCGCATGCAATTACAAAGGGAGTTCAACAAAGTGAAAGAAGAAAGAGATCGACTGCAGAGTGAATTGGATCATGAAGAGCAGACATTTCGGGAGGGTAGAGAATCCAGGCTTAAGAAGCATTATGAAGAATACCAGTTTTTGAAACGAGTGAACAATGCTCTGAAGGTTTGAAACATTCATTTTTGCCTTTAGGTGCTAAAGAATGCATTAATCACCTTCTATATCATTACAATTAGCAACACATTGATGCAGTGATGATGCCACAGCAAGATGGATCCATGTCTAGTATGGGCCATGGATGGAGAGATGCCAAGAAAAAAGCTAAATGCAAATATTAAACTTAATTTTCACATTTTTAATGTACTGTAACTAATATTATACTAAAAGCAAAAAAATAAAATGGAATTCATGTAACCGTTTTAGACATGGCCTCGGCTTCAGTCAGTACTAAAGAGACTAAAGGCTACGACGCCATATTTATTTTTTACATCCGAGTAAAGACAAAGTGAATTCTCAACATAAAGTTAAGACAAAATCTAACTTGCGATGGTGCGTGAATGATGGCCAAGTTTTTTTGTGAATATCTTTGCATGCCAATGTCAAACTTAAAAAAACTCCCAATTGTGTGCCTGCAATGCAACGTCAAATTCAGTGATGCATGATTTTTCATGTGTATGTAACACATAATATAACATGCGTTTCGCCTAAAATGTAGAAAAGGGTTTTTATTGTTGATCTTTATTGACCTTTTTCGGAGTTGAAAACTAATAAATGGAAGTTCTTGTTTCCACCATCATAATTAACTTTAAAAATTGTATTATGTGTTCAGAAGTTTGGACAGAAAATATAATAACAAAATTGAATTGGAAGGAACGCCGACTTTTTTGAAACTCATAACTCAAAAAATACTTAGCCAATTAACTAAAACACCATTAATAAAAAATTCAACAATCGTACTAGCTGCGTAACATTTTAAATTCAGATCGAAAATTCGGCGAGGAAGACCGTAACATACCATAACCAGTGCTTGGAAAACTCGGTATGTGAAAACCTAGGGAATTTTGGCGGGAAGGAGCTGATTATAGGAGCTGCAGCTGCACTCGTCCGATTGTCATTATAACTATTAAATACCTTACCGATATTGTTTTTCAGCGGATTTCTACGACAGTCCTGTCCAAAAGGATGTCTGTTTAGTTGCAATAGTTTTATAACTGAACTAAACAATATTTGTGGACCAGGACAAATGAGAGGAGTTTAAAATCAATTTAAAAAGGATAACTAATTTTTGCCATATCGAATTAAGTTGTGGCGGAACCACATCGACATCGACATGACGAAATTAGCATTATTATCTGTTACGTTGATGCTTATAGTTTCATTGGGATATTGTCGCAAGCACCATTTGACATTATATGTAAGTAATGCATAATTTAAACGAGTGTTTTTCTTGTTCACGTTTGAAAAATATTGCTATGTTCGGAAATTTTTATCAAAAGCTCACTTTTGTTTCAATTAAAGGATGACTCGCGACGTCTAATCCACATTACAACTTTTGGATTCTACAAAGGGGGCTTTATGGAGGTCAAATTGTCAGATATGAGATTAAATCCGCCATCATCAATCAAAACTGATGGTGAGACCATGGATGAAATGGTACGACTAAAAACGTCTTGCACATTATTTAAGCTGAAAGAAAAAAAATGTTTCACATGATGAAATTTAACCTTTGCAGATTGGGTTTTCGATTTATCGAACTTTGAACAGTGGAATCAGTCCCTATTCGCACAACATAGACAAGCCATGTGCTTTGGTTGACATAAACTCTGAAGATGACGGCTATGCCAGTATTCTACTACTTTTCGACTTTTCTTCGAAAAAGTGAGTAAAAATTAACAGTCACTACAGGCAATTTTTACGAAATTTGCCTTTTTCACGGTGATCATCCAACAAGCCTAGATAGCCAATTTAACATTAGGAACTCCGTATTTCATTGAAACGGAGTAACAACAATCTTATCGTAAAAAATATTATTTATAATTTTTGCAGCATCAAAGTTCGTTGTAGTCCTACGCTGAGGTCTAACGTGAAGGTTTACAAATCAACTAATGCAATCCCCCTACCTGCTGCTAGCTGGCCAAGCTTTGTTTCACCATATGGAACGCTTATATCTCAAACAAGGAAAAAACGAGATGAAACTAATGGTTTGTTATGTAGTAAATTGCAAATACTCATTTTGGAATTCGAGTTCACGTCCGATAAATTAAACAGACATTTTTGCTGTTCAGCTGTAGTAGCCAAATTGGCAAAGGAGAAACCCAATTCGAAAAATTCTTCTGTACCGGAATCAAAGGGTATTGAAAAGAATGGCCAAAATCCCAAACAGGAACCTGAGGTGGAGGATGTGTCTGAAATTGGAAAATATATGAACACGGTGGATCGGACTGGAATTAACCCAGAAGAATGTGACCAAGCTGTATTGCCATTAAGTCAATTTGTGATGAGCGATGGAGCTATCTCGTATTCAACTAATGTGCGGGATTTATAATATATTGAGTTATATCGATATCGAATTTAATGCAGCCTTGATTTGCAAATTCAAATATTCATCATTTCTGTTTCCAGTTTGTCATCTATATTGCTGGCGAAGACTGTGAAGGGCTGTATAATTTATATTTTCACAACTGTTTACCGTTAGCAGATAGTGTTGGATTTTCAGTAAGCATTTTGAAGATTATTATAATCACATTAAGTACCTACTTCAGAATCAGAATGCACGTTTTTATAATTTGATAAATTGCATTTGTTCAGATGAATATTACGGAAGAAAATCCCGGGAAAAACTTTTTATCTGCAGGTGAAATGCCGCTACCAGCATTGTACTACATGATGTCGTTTCTATTTTTTATATCAGGCATTTTCTGGGTATTCATTTTGAAAAAAAGCAAGTAAGTGAAGTACATGCTTCTTCCTCCATTTTATTTCTAGTAGTATATTAAATTTTCCTCACTATTTCATTTTTTTATTTGAAACACATACACTTTATTTAACATTGATTAATTAGTAATTAATCAATGTTAAATAAAGTGTATGTGTACTACCCATAATAATATTTATTTAATTAATAATTACCATAAAAGGCAGTTTAGGAAAGCCAAAAAATCTCAACAACAAACTGACATTTAAAAAAGAGAGAAAAAAAGTATACCACAAAACGCGACTCAGTCCGACTTTCTTACCCCACCAGACACCACACATACTGAGAACTGTTTGGACTTTTTTCATTCCGGGGCGTCTCAAAAACAAACACACGAAAGCTAGTAGAACTGTTTGGACTTATTTCATTCCACGTCTCGGAAAAAATTCACACTTAAAATGGACTGTTTAGGCTTGTTAAGGCCCGCGCCATGAAAGCCCAACTGCAGTGTGTTATTTTTTAGTTAGTTTATTTAGGTATCTAATTTCGTTGAATATTTTACAGGAAAGAAACCGGTGTGTCTGTTTTCAAGATCCATTATCTGATGTGCACTTTAGTATTCCTGAAAAGCGTATCTTTGTGCTTTCATGCAACAAATTTTCATTTCATTCAAATCAAAGGAACTCATGTGGAAAGCTGGGCTATTTTGTTCTACATCACTCACCTGTAAGTGTATCATCGTGCTCATGTGTATCTCAAATTCATGTACAAGTAAATTACTTTAATCGTAAATTACGTCTTATTTATTTAAACATTTGATAATCAGATTGAAAGGAGCTTTGTTGTTTACAACGATATTACTCATCGGTACTGGATATGCTTTTATAAAGCATTTATTGTCTGACAAAGACAAGAAAATTTTTATGATGGTCGTACCTTTGCAGGTTAGTTTATCATTGCCGTCAATCGTGCTATTGGTGTCAGCAAGAACAAAGTTAAATGAGTTAAGTTGTGATTGAACATTGTTCCAGATTCTCGCCAATGTGGCTCAAATCATCCTTGAAGAATCGGAAGAAGGGGAAGTAATTCATCGCACCTGGCGAGTCATATTTATTTCACTTGATCTCTTCTGCTGTGGTGCAATTTTGTTTCCCGTTGTGTGGTACGTTTATGGAATTTACATATATATTTATTTCAATTCTTTAAGAGGAGATCATCAGTACTAAATAGTGAAAATCTCCCGTCAGGTCAATTCGGCATCTTCAAGAAGCATCGCACACAGATGGCAAAGCGGCAATGAACTTGAAAAAGTTGAAGCTTTTCCGTCATTTCTACATTATTATTGTTTGCTACATATATTTTACCAGAATTATTATCCAGATGCTTCTAAAGGTGATAAAATCTTGTTTCTTCTCAATCCTTTTTGAATTTTCCACAAAATATAAAGATTCCAGGGCTTATATTTTTAATGCTTTCACAGATTACTGTTCCCTTTCAATACGAATGGGTGACAAACATGTTTCTAGAGATGACTACGTTTATTTTTTTTGTTTTAACTGGATATAAATTCAGACCGGCTCGTAATAATCCTTATTTGAGCCTTGGTCATGATTCAGATGATGAAGGGATGAATGTTGCGTGAGTTCAATGATCACTTACTAAAAGTTATTTAATTGGTATTGCGTTTGCATGCGCACAAATGAAGAAAAAAATCAAGTATTCTTATTTTTTAGACTAACAGAAAGTGGACTGACAGAGGGAGTTAGTAAGAGAGGCCCAAAAGCAAAGAAGAAAACACTGAAAGAAATAGTGCTATTTGATCCCAATGAGGAGGGTAGTGATGATGATGAGGAAGTTCTTTTGGATAAAAGACGAGAAGACAGTCTTGATTTCGACTAGTTTTAACAGTTTTAATATAAATTCTCGCAACGTACCTTGATTATGTTTGAATCTGAAGTCTGGAATATTATAGGTTGTTTGTGTAACATTACTAACTTAGCATAGGGTAAAGGTAAAAGAAACCGAAAGCAGGACCCAATTTTCATTTCCCATTATTCGTTATCGATAATTTTGTGCAGCGAATGTTGTGAACTCAAGTGCGTAGCAATAATATGTCTCTTTTCGTCGAATGCTTACTTCTTGAATGTACAGTGCATCTGTAAACATCGTTTTTTTTAATCCAAGAAGTACATTTGTATTATTAGTTTAAGAAACTGAAATTAATTAATTAAATGGCTTAAAAAACTAATTTACTTCAGAAAAATACCAGTCAATGGGAATTTTTTTAGAAACAGGAAATGTTTTGTAGATATTTATCTATTTGGTAAGGACACAAATTTGTTAGTGGACCGTTTCTTGTCATGTAGTTTTAAGTTTGCTCTCAGGATAAGAGATTAATACTAAAATTAATTATTATTACATTAGATTATATCAAGGTGTGTATTTAGTCACTTTTGTAATAAAATATATTTGTTTTTCTACTTTATTCTGGTCGGTGGCCGGTGAAAACATCGTCACCAATAACAACTTGGGTAAAAACAACTTATCCATAACACCTTATGCAAAAACAACTTGGTAACCATAACACCTTTATGCAATAATAACTTTATTCAAAAACACCGTATGTTATTAACACCGTTCTCGACACTATCACCTATTGAACATCACGTATTTATCATGTATTTATGCGTTAGGTCGCTAATATTCTGCGGTGAGGGGAAAATAAAACCGCAGGAAGGCGAACGTGCCGCGGTGGGCGCGTAGCGTCCACAATAGCGCGGCATGTGAGACCTGTGATTTTGTTCGA
>Ga0210040_10000862_pt1 | contig 48491 bp, 46 predicted proteins | sample CryGeyCG12114_NA_FD_185462 | JGI IMG/M metagenome (GOLD analysis project Ga0210040, IMG submission 185462) | Groundwater microbial communities from aquifer - Crystal Geyser CG19_WC_8/21/14_NA (SPAdes) (version 2) | ecosystem: Environmental > Aquatic > Deep subsurface > Groundwater | place: USA...
GGCGAGCTCGTCGACGGGCAGTCGATCTCGGTCGCGGGGACCTCCCTCCAGGTCATCGCTACGCCGGGGCACTCCCCCGGCGGGGTCTGCCTCTACGCGCCCGACCTGGGCGTGGTGTTCACCGGGGACACGCTGTTCAACGGCGGGCCCGGCGCGACGGGGCGGTCGTTCAGCGACCGCGACACCCTCGTGGCCTCGATCCGCGAGCGGCTGTTCGTCCTGCCCGACGACACCGTGGTCCACACCGGCCACGGCGACGACACCACCCTCGGCGCCGAGCGCGCGAACGTCTGAGGGTTCGGCCCGGCGCACCGCCGTGCTACCCGGCCGCTTTCTGATCGCGAGTCTGCTCGATCTTGTGTCGTCTGCGCGTGTTTGAACACGCGCAGACAGCACGAAGGCGAGCAGAGTCCGGCACGGGTGTACGGCGCCCGGTCGATCCGCCACGGGACGTGGCGTTGGGCGGTCGGAAGAAGGCCTGTGCACAACCCGTCAGGACCCCCGGCGGCCGTGATCGGGTGTCGGGGTGGACGACATCCGGCTGGCCCGTGAGCTCGTGCAGAGCGGACTCAGTCCGGTGGAGATCCGGTCGGCGGTGGACGGTGGAAGCCTCCGTCGGCTCCGGCGCGGGGCGTACGTCGACGCTTCCGAGCACGCCGGCGACCTGGTGCGGCTCCATCGCCGGCTGATCGTCGCGACGCTCAAGCAGGGTCATCCCGGCTCCGTGGTGAGCCACGGTTCCGCGGCGGTCCTGCACGAGCTGAGGGTGCCGAAGAGCGCGCTGGAGCGGGTCCACATCACGCGGAACCGGTACGGCGGCGGCCAGCGGCGGGCCTGGCTGCAGGTCCACGGGCACCCGCTCCCGGACGGGCACGTGGCGGAGGTCGACGGCCACGTCGCCACATCGCTCCCCCGGACCGTCGTCGACCTGGCCTGCACGCTGCCCCTCGCCGACGGGGTCGCGGTCGGGGACGGCGCACTCCGCCTCGGCGCGACGCCCCTGGACCTCGGGACGGTCCTGGGCGAGATCGGCGCACGACGAGGGATCGGCACCGCCCGCCGGGCCCTCGAGCTGCTGGACCCCAGGAGCGAGAGCTACGGGGAGTCGATCAGCCGGGTGCTGCTGCTCGAGCGCGGCCTGCCCGCACCTGACCCGCAGCTGCTGGTCCGGGACGAGGGGGGCCACGTCGTGGCCCGTGCGGACTTCGCCTGGCCCTCGCTGGGCGTGATCGGGGAGTTCGACGGGCGGGTCAAGTACGGACGCGAGCTCGCAACCGGGCAGGACCCGGTCGAGACGCTCTGGAAGGAGAAGGTCCGCGAGGACCTCCTGCGGGACCTGGGCTGGCAGGTCGTCCGCTGGATCTGGGCCGATCTCCACCACCCTGCGGCCTGGCTCGCACGCCTCGAACGGGCCTTCTCCCGCGGCCACCCGATCGCGGTCTGACGGGACCGACCGCAGTCTTCATCAGCAATCGTCATCAGCAGTCGTCGTCCAGCGTGCCCACCCGTACGTCTGCTCGATCTTGGTGCGTCTGCGCGTGTTCGAACACGCGCAGACACCACAAGACCGAGCAGACAGCGTGGAGGCCGGGGGCGGGCGTACGAGGGCGGGGCGCGTCAGTCCCGGCGGGGCGGGCCGGCGGTGGAGGCGCGGGCCTGGAACGTCGTCGGCAGGACCACGTCGATGCAGGGGCTGGCCGTGTCGGCGAGCCGGCGCGTCACGAGCTCCAGGGCGGCCCGGCCGAGGTCGGCCACCGGCTGGGTCACGGTGGAGAGCGGGGGCGTCGTGACCCGTGACCAGGCCGGTTCGTCCCCGGCGACCACGGCGACGTCGCCCGGGACCGACAGACCCGCGTCCGCGACGGCGCGCAGCACGCCCAGCGCGATCACGCTGTCGGAGGCGAAGACCGCCGTCGGCCGGTCCGGGCGCCCGAGCAGCTCCTGGGTCGCCCGGTAGGCCGCCTCCTCGCCGAAGGGGCACAGCACCAGGTGCCGAAGCGGGTCGGCGTCGACCTCGGTCAACGCCGCCAGGTAGGCGCGGATGCGGTCCCCGCCGCTCGTGACGAGCTCGTCCACCAGCAACGGTGCGCCCGGCGGGTGCCCGTGCGGCCCGGCCGCGGAGGAGACGTAGCCGATCCGGCGGTGACCGTGCCCGACCAGCTCGGCCATGGCCAGCGCGGCTCCCGACCCGTTGTCGGCGTACACCCGGTCCGCCTCCAGGCCGATCACCCGCCGGTCCAGCAGGACGACCGGAACGCCCTCGGCCTGCGCCTGGGCCAGGTGCCGACCGTCGGTGCGGGAGGCCGCGGCGACCACCATCCCGGCGACGCGCTGGTCCAGCAGCAGGTGCACCGCCGCGCGCTCGGCGTCGAGCTCCTCGTCGGTGTTCAGCACCATGATCTCCAGGCCCGCCGCCTTGGCCGCGTCGCTGATGCTGCGGGTGCTCTGCCCGAAGAAGGGGCTGGCGATGTCGGCGATGACGACACCCACCGTGGTCGTGGTCCCGTTGCGGGTGTTGCGGGCCGGCAGGTTGGGGCGGTAGCCGAGGGCGGCGGCGGCGATCAGGACCCGGTCGCGCGCGACGGCGCTGGTCGACCCGTACCCGCCGAGGGCCCGGGCCGCCGTGGCGCGGGAGACGCCGGCGCGCTGGGCGACCTCGGTGAGCGTGACCGAGGACGGACGTGGGCCAGGCAGGTCCCCGCTGCGGGCGACCCCGTCCACCACGCCGCTGATGTTACGCGAACGTTGCACTTCGAGGTCCTTCCGTGAAAGATGCCCGCCGCCTCTTGATATCGATATCATTCCTGGGCCAGGATCACCCCATGACCTCCCCCTCGCTCCCCGGCACCACGACCCGGACGTTCGACGCCGAGTACGCCGTCGTCGGGCTCGGCGCCATGGGGTCGCACGCCTTCTGGCGGCTCGCGGCCCGCGGTGCCGACGTCCTCGGCTTCGAGCAGTTCCGTCCCGGGCACGACCAGGGCTCGACGCACGGCTCGACCCGGTTGTTCCGCACGCTCTGCCTGGAGCACCCCGGCCTGGTGCCCATCGCCCGGCGCTCGCTGGCCCTGTGGCGCGAGCTCGAGGCGGAGACGGGGCTGCCGATCGTGCGCCTCACCGGCGGCCTGATGATCGGCCGGCCGGACTCCGAGATCATCCGGGGCGTCCGGGAGGCCGCCGAGGTGCACGGCCAGGAGGTCCGGACGCTGACCGCGGCGGAGCTGCGCAAGGAGTTCCCGCAGCACGCCGAGATCGGCGACGACGACGTGGCGATCCTCGACCCGGAGGCCGGCGTCGGACGCCCCGAGAACGCCGTGCTCGCCGCCACCCGGGCCGCGGAGGCCGCCGGCGGCCGCTTGATGGATCGGCTGGCGGTGCGCGGGATCGAGCTCGTCGAGGACGGGGTGGTCATCCGCACGCCCGGCCGTGACTTCACCGTGCGGCAGGTGATCGTCACGGCGGGGCCGTGGATGTACCAGCTGCTGCCCTCGCTGCCGTACCAGCCCATCCGTACGCCGCTCACCTGGTTCACCCCGGCGGTGGACGCCGCGGAGTTCGACCTCGGGCGCTTCCCCACGTTCATCCGCGAGCTGCCCGACGGCAACCGGATCTGGGGGCACGGCTCCGACTCCGACCACGCGGTCAAGATCGGGCCGGAGGACGACCCGCACTACACGCTCGTCAACCCCGACGAGCTCGACCGCAGCATCTCCCCGGCCGACTACACGCTCGTGTCCAGCCTCGTCGCGCGCTACCTCCCCGGGCTGGAGCCGGAGCCGACCTCGGCCGCCCCCTGCATGATCACGCGCTCCCCGGACATGCAGTTCATCCTCGGTCGCCCCGGGAACGACCCGCGCCTGCTGGTCGGCGGGGGCGACAGCGGCCACGCCTTCAAGCACGCCGCCGGGCTCGGTGAGGCGCTGGCCCAGATGGCCGTCGGCGAGCCCACCTACACCGACTTCACCTTCACCGACCCCGACCGCTTCCTCTGATCCCTCCGGCCCCCCAGCCCATCCTCTTACCCCCACCGAACGGCCCCCACGCCGTCGACTGAGAAAGCAGGCCTGACATGACCCCCTACCCCCTCTCCCGACGTACGGTCCTCCGCGGTGGGGCCGCCGCTGTCCTCGCCGGCCTGGTGGGCGGCACCGCCGCCGCCTGCGGCTCCGACGACACCGCGGCGCCCGCCGCCGGTGCCAGTACCGGCGGGATCAAGACGATCAAGACCGGCGTGCTGTCCGTGGCGACGATGTCCGACGCCAAGCCCAACTGCTGGATCGAGAACGGCGAGTTCAAGGGCTTCGACCTCGACCTGGCCCGCGCCATCGGCGCCAAGCTGGGGCTGACCGTCGAGTTCGCCGCCATCGACTTCCCCGCCATGTTCCCGGCGGTGGCGCAGGGCCGCTACGACATGGGCGCGGCCTCGTCGGCCGGCACCGTCGAGCGGCAGAAGGTCGTCGACTTCAGCCAGGGCTACCTGGGTGGCTACCTCGGCGTGCTGACCAAGAAGGACTCCGGCATCACCCAGGACAACGCGAGCACCACCGGCAAGCGTCTCGGGCTGCTGCAGGGCTCGATCCAGGAGGCGTACGCGAAGAAGTTCCTCTCCGGCGCCACGCTGGTCATGTTCCCCGACAACAACGCCGGCGTCGCCGCGCTGCTGACCGGCCGCGTGGACGGCTACTTCCTCGACTACGTGGTCGGCACCGACTACGTGGACCAGCACCCGGAGCTGGTGCAGCCGATCGCGCTGCCCGCCTTCGACCAGCCGGCGGCGTTCCCGATCAAGAAGGGCAACACGGCGCTCGAGGACGGGGTGAACAAGTCCCTGGACGAGCTGGTCAAGGACGGCACCTGGATGACCCTCTACACGCAGTACTTCACCAAGGCGCCGAAGCCGACCGACCTGCCTCCCTACCCCCTCCCCACGGCCTGACCGGCCGGCGCCGAGCTGCGAGGCCGACATGGACAACTTCCTGCAGACGTTCTTCGACTGGGACCTGATCTCCCAGGCCCTCCCGGACCTGCTGACCACGGGCATCAAGAACACCCTGCTGCTCGCGCTCGGCGCTTCGGTCGTCGGCTTCGTCGTGGCCCTCCCGGTGGCCCTGATGGCGTTGTCGCACCACTGGTACCTGCGGTGGCCGTCGCGCGTGTTCACCGACGTGTTCCGCGGGCTGCCGGCGATCCTCACCATCCTGCTGTTCGGCCAGGCGCTGTCCCCGCTGGGGATGAGCCTCTTCGGGCCGTCGCCCTTCCCGCTGGCCATCGTGGCCCTCGGCCTGATCACGGCCGCGTACACCGGGGAGATCCTGCGGGCCGGGATCCAGAGCGTGGAGAAGGGCCAGCTCGAGGCCGCCCGCGCCCTGGGCATGAGCTACGGCGCCGCCATGCGGCTGGCGGTGATCCCGCAGGGGATCCGACGCGTCATCCCGACCCTGGTCAACCAGTTCATCGCGGTGATCAAGGACAGCAGCCTCGTCTACACCCTCGGCCTGATCGCCGGCGAGCGGGAGATCTTCCGGATCGGGCAGGACGCCTCGGTCAGCAACGCGAACCTCTCGCCGCTGGTCGCGGCCGGGTTCGTCTACCTGCTGCTGACCGTCCCGCTCACCCACGTCGTCAACGCGATCGACCGCCGGCTGCGCGAGGGGCGTACGCCGTTCGAGGAGCCCCCGGCCGCGCTGCCCGACGAACCCTCCCCCGCAGCGCCCGTCCTCGCGGACGAGCTGCTGCCCGTGGGCCGGCACTGAGGCCCCCGACCGTGACCAGGCTGTCCGACCGACCCTCCACGAGGACCCGATGACCATGACCGGAACGAGAACCCCCGCGACGCCCGCCCGAGTCGACCGGGCCCCGGCCGCCGCACCCACTCCCGAGGCGACCTTCTCGGGCGGCAGCATCCAGCTGGAGGGCGTGACCAAGTCCTTCGGGCGCAACCAGGTGCTCAACGGCGTCAGCTTCTCCGTCGCCGCCGGCGAGGTCGTCTGCGTGATCGGGCCCTCGGGCTCGGGCAAGTCGACGGCCCTGCGCTGCATCAACCGTCTGGAGGAGCCGACCGGCGGCGACGTGCTGCTCGACGGCGAGAGCACGCTCGCCATGTCCGTGGACACGCTCCGTCAGCGCGTCGGGATGGTGTTCCAGCAGTTCAACCTGTTCCCGCACCGCACCGTCCTGGAGAACATGACCCTGCCGCTGCGCAAGGTCGCCGGACTCAGCAAGGACGAGGCCCGGGCGCGGGCGATGGCCGGGCTCGAGCAGGTCGGCCTGTCCGGCAAGGCGGACTACCGGCCCGTACGGCTCTCGGGCGGCCAGCAGCAGCGCGTGGCCATCGCCCGGGCCCTGGCCATGGAGCCCGAGGCGATGCTCTTCGACGAGGCCACCAGCGCGCTCGACCCCGAGCTGGTCAAGGGCGTGCTCCGGCTGATGGCCGACCTCGCCCGGCGCGGCATGACCATGGTCGTCGTCACCCACGAGATGGGCTTCGCCCGCGGCGTCGCCGACCGCGTGATCTTCATGGACCGCGGCGTCATCGTCGAGCAGGGCAGCCCGGCCGCGCTCTTCGACGACCCGCAGAGCCCCCGGCTGCAGGCCTTCCTGGCCGAGGTCCTCTGAGTCCGCACCTCTTTCCCACCACCCTCTCCCCCGAAGGACCCCGCTCCGCATGGATCTCCGCGACGCCCACCTGGGCATCCAGGTCGAGAACCTCGACCGCGCCTGCACGCTGCTCACCGAGCTGTTCGGCCTGACCTTCGCCGAACCGATCACCGGCTGGCCCGTCGCGGTCCGGGTCGGGGACGAGGTGGAGGAGAGCGAGGGCCGCTTCACCGTGTCGCGTCAGGGGCCGCCGTACGTCGAGGTCACCGAGAACGTCGCGGGTTCGAAGGTGTGGCACTCCGACGGTCGGCCGATGGCCTTCCACCACCTCGGATTCTGGGTGGACGACGTCGAGGCCGAGAGCACGCGCCTCGCTGCGGCGGGCTACCCGGCGCAGGCGGGTGGGCTCGACGAGGAGGGCCGATACCGCTACACGTACCACGAGGTCGAGGGGCTGCGGGTCGAGATGGCAGGAGCCGGCGCGCGGGCCGCGTTCGAGCACTGGGCGCAGACCGGCGTGGCCGAGGGCGCGTCGGCCGCCTTCGAACGCGGTCGCGGTGAGCGCACCTCCGCGGCTGACGAGGTCCGCGCGTGAGCGCGCAGATGCGGGTCGGCGTGGTCGGCGGGGGCGTGCTCGGCGTCTCGGTCGCGACCCAGCTGGCCCGGGCCGGCGCCTCGGTCGTCCTGGTCAGCGACGGGCCGCTGACCAGCAGCGCCTCGGGCCGGTCGCTGTCCTGGCTCAACTCCGCCCGGGAGCGGTCGGACGCCTACCACCGGCTGCGGATGGCGGGCATCGACCGCTACCGGACCCTGTCCACGCACCACCCCGACGCCGACTGGCTCCGGTTCGACGGCGGCGTGACCTGGAACGAGCCCGGCGACGGCGCGGCCCTGCTGGCCACGCACGCCCACGAGCGCTCCATCGGCTACGACAGCGTCCTGCTCAGCCCCGCCCAGGTCGCCGGACGCTTCCCGGCGATCGACGCGACCGCCGTCCCCGTCGACGGGGCGATCTGGAACCCGGGCGAGGGCTGGGTCGACCTGCCCTCGCTGGTGCAGGTCCTGGTCGACGAGCTCCGCACGTACGGCGCCGAGATCGTCGTCGGAGCCGGTCCCGCCCGGCTCGAGGTGGACGGCACGGGCGTGCGCGCCGTCCGGACCGAGAGCGGCCGGTCGTGGTCCGTGGACGCCGGGGTGCTGGCGACCGGCGCCGGGGTCCCGCAGGCCGCGGCCGAGCTGGGCGTCACCATCCCCGAGGCCACCCCGCTCGCGCTGCTGGTCCGCACCGAACCGGTCTCGACCGGGCTCCGGACGGTGCTGAACACCCCGCGCGCCGCCGTCCGGCCCGCACCCGGGGGCGGGCTCTGCGTCGACGCCGACTGGATCACCCCGAGCATCGTCGGGGACGTCGAGCAGGGCTGGAGCGCGGCGGACGACGTCGTGGCCGAGCTGCTGCACGAGGGGTCCCGGCTGCTGGCCGGGAACCCGGGCCTGCGCGCGGCGTCGGTCGGCATCGGGCACAAGCCCATCCCGGCGGACGGCGAGCCGGTCGTCGGCGCCCTGCCTGGTGTCCCCGGGGCCCACGTCGCCTTCACCCACAGCGGGGCGACGCTCGGCCTGATCCTCGGCGAGCTCCTGGCGGCCCAGGTGCTGAGCGGGGACCAGCCGGCGCTGCTGGCGCCGTTCACGCCGGCGCGCTTCGTCCCCAGCCTCGTCTGAGCCCGCGCCCGATCGAGCGGTAGGTTGCCGCGCCTCTCCGGCCTGGATCGGCGCGGCAACCTACCGCTCGTGGCTCACTGGAAGCCGGTGTTGGAGCGCGGCGTGTACGCGGCCTCGAGGCGGGTGACCTCGTCGTCGGTGAGGTCGATCTCCAGGGCGGCGAGGGCGTCGTCGAGGTGCTGGGGCTTGGAGGCGCCGACGATGGGCGCGCTCACGACGGGGTTCCGCATGACCCAGGCCAGCGCCACGCTCGCCGCGGCGGCACCACGGTCCTCGGCGACGTCGAGCACGGCCTGCACGATGTCGCGGTCGGTGTCGGCGTAGAGGCTGCGACCGAACTCGTCGGTCTCGGAACGGTTCGTCTCCGAGTCCCACGGGCGGGTGAGCTTGCCGCGGGCCAGCGGGCTCCAGGGGATGACGCCGACGCCGGAGTCGAGGCAGTAGGGCAGCATCTCGCGCTCCTCCTCGCGGGCGAGCAGGTTGTAGTGGTCCTGCATCGTCACGAAGCGGGTCCAGCCGTTGGCGTCGGCGACGTTCTGCGCCTTCTGGAACTGCCAGGCGAACATCGACGAGGCACCGATGTAGCGGACCTTGCCCGACCGCACGACGTCGTGGAGCGCCTCCATCGTCTCCTCGATCGGCGTCGCGTAGTCCCAACGGTGGATCTGGTAGAGGTCGACGTAGTCCATCCCGAGCCGGGTCAGCGAGGCGTCGATGCCGGTCATGATCGCCTTGCGCGAGAGCCCGTGCCCGTTGGGCCGCCCGGGCCGCATCGGGTTGTAGACCTTGGTCGCCAGCACCAGGTCCTCACGCGGCAGGAGCTCGCGCAGCGCCCTCCCGGTGATCTCCTCGCTCGACCCGTCGGAGTAGGCGTCGGCGGTGTCGAAGAAGTTGATCCCCGCCTCGACGGCCGCCGTGTAGAACGGCCGCGCCTGCTCCTCCGGGAGCGTCCAGCTGTGGTTGCCGCGTGCGGGGTCGCCGTAGGTCATCAAGCCGAGGCAGATGGGTGAGACCTCGAGGCCGGTCGTGCCGAGTCTGACGTAGTCCATGCTCTCTGACTACCCGAACGTCCCAACCCCACCCTTCGGCGGGCTCAGGGAACGGGACAGCAGAGGACGAAGGGACCAGCGGACGGAACGGACGGCTCAGGCGTGGTCGCGCCAGCTGTGCTGCGGGTCGTAGCCCAGCAGCGACCGGGCCTTGTCGATGCTGAGCGGGGACTCGTACTCACCGAGCTCGCGGGTGTGCTCGACCTCGCCGAAGCGGTCGGCCAGCAGCTGCTCCACGGGAACGTGCGGCACGACGTCCGGGGAGGCGATGACGAAGACCTCCATGCCGCGCGGCTCGTACGCCAGCGCGAGCTCGACCGCCTGCGCGGCATCGCGGGCGTCGATGTAGGACCACAGGTTGAAGCGCCGCTGGTCGGCGGTGTAAGCGGCGAAGTCGGCGTAGTCCTCCACGAGCATCACGTTCGAGAACCGCAGCCCGACCATCGACAGGTCCGGGTCCCAGCGGCAGAACTGGGCGGCCATCGCCTCCTCGACCACCTTGCCGAGCGAGTAGGTCGAGTTGGGCTCGTCGATCGCCTCGTCGACCGGCACGTACGCGGGCGCCACGTCGAACGGCAGCCCGAGCACCGTCTCGCTCGAGGCCCAGACGACCTTGCGGATCCCGGCCAGCTTGGCGGCCTGGAACACGTGGAACGTCGACGGCACGTTGTTCGCGAACGTGGCCGCGTTCGCCGTGAGCCCCGGCGCCGGGATGGCCGCGAGGTGCACGACCGCGTCCACCGCGTCGTAGGCGTCGTCGATCCCGGTGAGCGCCTCGACGACCTGGCCGTAGTCGGTCAGGTCGATCCGCAGGAACCGCGCCGCCGAGCCGGGCGCGGGCCGGGCGTCGACGTTGGTGACCTGGTGACCGCTGGCGAGCAGACGCTCGACCACGGCACCGCCGAGCTTGCCGGATCCTCCGGTGACCACGATGTGCATGCCCCGACCCTGCCACCTCCACCCGCGTCCGAGCGGAGAGCACGAGCACGCCCTCTGAGTCAGGCTCAGGGGACGCTCGACGAGCTCAGGGGGCGTTCCACCTGGGACCATGGGGATCATGAGATTCCTCCTGCGGCTCGTCGCGAACGCGGCCGCGCTCGCCGTGGCCACGTGGCTCCTGGCCGGCATCCAGCTCACGGCTGCGGGCAGCGGCGACAAGGTCCTCGTGCTGCTCGTCGTCGCCCTGGTCTTCGGCGTCGTGAACGCGGTCGTGAAGCCGGTCTTCACCGCGGTCACCGCCTGCATCGTGCTGCTCACGCTCGGGCTGTTCCTGGTGGTGATCAACGCGCTGATGCTGCTGCTGACGTCCTGGGTCGCCCGGCAGATCGGGATCGGCTGGTACGTCGACGGCTTCTGGACCGCCCTGCTGGGCTCGGTCATCGTGTCGGTCGTGAGCTTCGTCCTCAACGCGTTCGTGCCCGAGCGCAACCAGTCGCGACGCGGTCGCGCATGACGAGCCGGCACAGCACGAGGGACAGCCCGGTCAAGGTCGTCTTCGTCTGCTGGGGCAACATCTGCCGCTCCCCCATCGCCGAGCGGGTCGCCGAGCGCGCCGCGGCCGACGACGGGCTGACCGACGTCGAGTTCACCAGCGCGGCGACGAGCCGCGAGGAGATCGGTGCACCGATCGACCCGCGCGCCCGCCGCGTGCTCACCGAGCACGGCTACCGCGCCGGGGACCATTCCGCGCACCAGATCACCGCGGACGAGATCGCCGACGCCGACCTGGTCGTCGCGGCGGAGCCCCTGCACGTCGACCGGATGCTGCGCATCGCGCCCGGCGCCGACAACCTGTCGCTGCTCAGCGACTACGACCCGGCGGCCGAGCCCGGCTCGGGGCTGCCCGACCCCTGGTACGGCGGGCAGGAGGGCTTCGAGGAGACGCTCGCCGCCGTCGAGGCCGCGATGCCCGGGGTGCTCGACGAGGTCAGACGCCGGCAGGCCTGAGGGCGCCGCGGCTGCTGGCTCCCGGGTGGCAGGGTTGACCCATGACGTCTGTGGAGGGGCAGCGCCCCGTGGTCGTGGTCACCGGTGCCAACGGTCTGGTCGGCGTACGGGTCTGCGAGGTCCTGGCCGAGCGCGGCGCCCTCGTCCGGGCCGTCGTCCGGCGGGCGGGGACGGCGCCGGAGCTGGAGGGGCTCGAGGAGCACGTGGGCGACTTCGCGGACCCGGAGCTCGCGGAACGGGTGACCGCCGGCGCGGACGCCGTCGTGACCACCGTCCACCCGATGGGGTCGGACCTCGAGACGCAGCACCGCGTCGGCGTCGAGGAGACGCCGAGCCTGGCCCGGGCGGCCCGGGACGCGGGGGTGGAGCGCTTCGTGCACCTCTCGACCTGTGCCGTGTACGACCGTTCGCCCGGCGTCGGGGACGTGAGCGAGACCTCGCCCCTGGTCGGTGACGAGGCCGGGGACTACCCCGTGACCAAGCGGGACGCGGACGCGGCCCTCGCCGAGGTCGACGGGATCACCCGCGTCCTGGTTCGTCCGCCTGCGGTCCTGGGCCTGGGCGACACCTCCGTCTGGAACACCCTGCGCCCGACCGAGGTCAGGGACGACCCGCAGGCCCGCCACGACGTCGAGCGTCGCTCGTTCGCCTGGGTGCACGTCGACGACCTGGCCGCGATGGTGGTCGACGTCGCCCTGGGCCGGATCGCGACGGCCGACGACCCGGCCGTCGGTCCGGTGGAGGGCGGCTGCACGGCGGTGGACGTCGCCGGCGAACCGGCGACGGCCAGGGACTACCTCGGCACCGTCGCCCGCGCCCTCGGCGTCGAGCCCGTCTGGGAGGACGCTCCCGTGTGGACCGGCCGGATCCTCACCGACCGCGCCCGAGCCTGGGGCTGGACGCCCCGCGTCAGCCTCGCCAAGGCGCTGGACCAGCTCCACGAGAACGTCCGCCACTCGGTCGCCTGACGGAACCGAGCGCCAGCGACGCTCAGGACACCGCTCCGACAGGCTCAGGAGCGTTCGTCAGCGGGCTGTCGTCGGCACCAGCGCAGGCGCGAGGACCACGCGTCTGCGCGCGGTGGCCAGCACGCCCGCCGCGAGCCCGACGACCAGCCAGGCGACCAGCAGGGCGGCCGAGCCACCCCCGCTGCCGGCTCCCGTGGCCACCGCCCGCATGCCCTGCAGCGCGGGGGTCAGCGGCAGCAGCGGCGTCACCGAGTCGAAGATCTCCGGCACCGCGGAGGTGATGGCTGCGGCGGCCGTGAGCACGACGAGGACCACCGACACGAAACGCCCGACGCCGCCGAACCAGGCCACCAGCGCCTGGTTGAGCGCCGCGAACACGACCCCGGCCAGCAGCGCCAGCCCGAGCAGCCGGACCGTCGCCCCCGCCCCCAGGTCGAGCAGCGACGAGAGCAGGACGGTCAGGATGACCGCCTGGACCGCCGCGACGACCGCGCCCGGCAGCAGGTTCTCCAGGGTGAGCCGCACGGACGACTTCATCGACGACAGCGCCTTGGCCGACACGGCCCGCAGGACGAGGTAGCTCGCGAGCCCGCCCACCCACAGCGCCAGCACCGCGAGCAGCGTGGTCGTGGCGACGTCGGAGAAGACCGTCGTCACGTCCGGCGTGGTCACCGGTGCCGCGACGACGGTCGAGAGCCGGTCGCGCGCCGTCTTGTCGTACGTCGGGATCTGCTTCGCGCCCTTCGCGAGCCCGTCGGACAGCTGCTTCGTGCCGTCGGCGAGCTTGTCCCCGCCGGCCGAGAGCTGGACGAGGCCGGAGCTGAGCTTGTCGGCCCCGGTCGCCACGCCGTGCACGCCGGCCGTGTACTGCCCGACCCCCGTGCTCAGGCTGCTGGCGCCCTCCGCCACCTTGTGCACTCCGCCGGTGTACTGGTTCACACCGCTGCTCAGCTTTCCGGCGCCTGACGCGAGGCTCTGGGCGCCCGTGTCGAGCTTCTTGATCCCGGCGGGCAGCTGGGCGAGCCCGTCGGCGAACTGGTCGGTCCCGTCGGCGAGCTTGGCGAAGCCGGCGGCGGCCTGCCGCTGACCCGTCGCGAGCTGCTCGGCACCACCCAGCAGGCTCTGGTCCGTCTTGGGGTCCTTCTGGCTGAGGCCGTCCGCGGCACCGTCGAGGCTTTGCTTCGCCCCGGCGGAGTAGCCGAGGAGCACGAGCTGACAGGTGGGGTCGGAGGTGGGGTCCTCGAGGCACGCGTCGACCGTCTGCTGGCCCTCGGCCGGGACCTTGATCGCGTCCGCCTCGCTGCGCAGCGTGCTCTGGTAGGTCTTGAGACCGCCCACCAGGCCGGCGGTGCCGTCGGCCAGCTGGTCGGCGCCCTTGGCCGACTGCTCCACCCCGTCAGCGATCTGCCTCGCCCCGCCGGGCAGCGCCTTCGTCGAGTCGGCCAGCTGCCCGATGCCGTCGGCGTACTGGTCGAGCCCGCTCGCGAGCTGCTTCGTCCCCTTGGCGAGCGCCGGACCGCCCGCGTCGAGCTGGCCGAGGCCGGTGCTCAGCTGCTTGGCCCCGGTGGCGAGCTGGGCGCCGCCGTCGTCGAGCTGGTCGAGCCCGTCGGAGAGCTTCTTGGTCCCGTCGGAGGTCTGGTCCAGACCGTCGGCGAGCTTGGTGGTGCCGTCGGAGAGCTGGCTGGCCGCGTCGGCGACCTTGGTGAACTGCTTCTGCGTGTCGTTGAAGCCGACGTAGATGCTCTTGACGTACTGCTCGGTCAGCTCGGTGTTCAGCGCACGGGTCGCGGCGGCGGTGATCGCCTGGCCCACCACGGGGTCGGAGACGCCGCTCACGTCGGACGTCCGGACGTCGAGGACGGCCTGCTCCGCGGTGTCGCCGCTCTGGTCGCTGTACGAGGTGGCGTGCGCCGAGAAGTCCTTGGGGATCGTGACGACGGCGGCGTAGCGGCCGGAGCCGAGCCCGCTGCTGGCGTCGGTCGCGTCCGTCAGCACCCAGGAGAAGTTCGTGTCGTTCTGCTGGTCGCCCGCGTCGTCACCAGTGCCGCCGTTCACCAGGCCGCCGGCCAGCTGGCGCCCGAGCGGCACCGTCTGCTTGTTGATCTTGACCGGCTCGTCCAGGTTGACGACGGCGGCCTGGACGCGGTCCAGGCGGTCGGTCGACCTCCAGGTCGTGGCGAGGAAGCCACCGGCCAGCACCAGCGGGACGAGCAGCAGCCCGACCAGCGACCAGAGACCGACCCGGCGGCTGCCGTCGGCGCGTTCGAGCGTGATCATGCGGGGTTCCCCTTCAGAGGAGGTCGTACGAGAAGCAGGTCGGGCACAGGGGCACTAGGTCCGGGCGAGCGCCGCGCGCGGGCGCAGGTCCAGGACACGGCTCGGTCCCCGCAGGAGGGTCTCGAGCGTCGAGCGGTCCGCGACGGCGACGACCACGGCGGAGGTGCCGTCGGCGGCGACGGCGTCGAAGGTGCGGGCGAGGGCAGCGCGGGCGTCCGGGTCGCTGCCCGGGTCGGTCAGGACGTCGACCCGGTCGAGGAACACGACCGCGGGCTTCTCGCGGGCCAGGGCGGCGAGCTCGCGCGGCAGGTCGGCCGAGGCGGCGCAGTCCACGTACGCGGTGCGGCGCCGGACCCGGCCGGCCTGCTCGGGCAGCACGAAGCCGGCGGTCCGCGCCCGTACGGTCCGACCGTCCACGCCGGCCCGGAGCGGCATCCGACCCGCGAGCATCAGCAGCAGCGCCGTCGCCTCGGCGGCGCTCGGACCCTCGACGACGAGCACCTCGCCCGGCAGCACGGCCGGTGCGACGTCGGAGAAGGACCCGACCTGCAGACCCTCGGCGACGACCAGATGACGGTCGTCCGGAGCGGGCCAGTCCGCCAGCGCGACCTGGTGGGCGAGGCCCTCACCCTCCACGTCGAAGGACGGCAGGCGTCGGTCGATCCAGCGCGGCAGCCACCACGCCTTGGTGCCGAGCAGGGTGAGCACCGCCGGCACCAGGGTCATCCGGACGACGAACGCGTCCACGAACACGCCCACGGCCAGACCGAAGCCGATGGTCTTGATGGGTCCGTCGCCCTCGGGGACGAAGGCACCGAACACCGAGAGCATGATCACGGCCGCCGCGACGACCACCCGGGAGGAGGCGACGAAGCCGTTCTCGACCGCCGCACGGGCGATCGCCCTCGACGGGCCTCCGGCCTTCGCGACCGCGTGGACGTACTCCTCACGCATCCGCGAGACGAGGAACACCTCGTAGTCCATGGCCAGGCCGAACAGGATCCCCATCAGCAGGATGGGCAGGAAGCTGATCACCGGGGCGGTCTGGTCGACGTTGAAGACCGAGCCCAGCCACCCGTACTCGAAGACCATCGCGGTCGCCCCGAACGCGGCGCCCACGCTGAGCAGGAAGCCGACGGTCGCCTTGATCGGCACCGCGATCGAGCGGAAGACCATGGTCAGCAGCACCAGCGACAGCCCGACGACGAGGACCCCGAACGGGACCAGCGCGGACCCGAGACGGTCGGAGATGTCGATGCCGACGGCGGTGAAGCCGGTGACCGAGCTGTCCACGCCGTACTGCTGCTTGAAGTGCGGCTCCAGCGCCCGGATGTCGCGGACGAGCTGCTTGGTGGCCTCGCTGTCCGGGGCACCCGTCGGGATGACCTGGATGATGCCCGTGTCGGCGTCCTGGTTCGGCGTGGCCAGCGGCACGCTCGCCACCCCCGGCAGCGCGCGGAGCTGGTCGGCCATGCCGTCCATCACGCCGAGCGGGTCGTCGGAGCCGACGATGGTCGCCGCGACGATGAGCGGCCCGTTGTAGCCCTGCCCGAAGTGCTCCGCCACCAGGTCGTACGTCACCCGGACCGGCGTGCCGGGAGTCGCCGTGGCGTTGCTGGGCAGGGCGATCCGCAGGTCCTTGGCCGGGTAGGCCATCGTGCCCAGGGCCACGAGGACGAGCACCACGGTGAGGACCGGGACCTTGGTGACGAGCCGGACCCACCGTCGCGCCAGACCGACCCGGGGCGCGCGGGGCGGGCGCGCGGCCCGGGCCGCCGACTTCGCGGCCCGACTCTTCTTCGGCTCGGCCGGCTGCTTCGGGCGCAGGCGCGCCCCCATGAACCCGAGCAGCGCGGGCAGCAGCGTGAGCGCGATGAGGACCGCGATGGCCACGCCGACCGCGGCGGCGATGCCCATGATGGACAGGAACGGGATCCCGGCGACCGAGAGGCCGACGAGCGCGATCATCACGGTCATCCCCGCGAACACGACGGCGGAGCCCGCCGTCGCCACGGCGCGGGCGACCGACTCCTCGGGGTCCATCCCCTGCCCCAGCTGGTCGCGGTGCCGTGAGGTGATGAACAGCGCGTAGTCGATGCCGACGGCCAGGCCGAGCATGAGCGCGAGCAGCGGGGTGGTCGAGGAGACGGTCGCGAAGCCGGTCGCCCCGAAGATCAGCGCGATGGTGAGCCCGACCCCGAGCAGCGCGGTCAGCAGCGGCATGCCGGCTGCGCGCAGCGAGCCGAGGGTCAGCCAGAGCACGATCAGCGCCACCAGCACGCCGACGCCCTCCGACCAGCTGACGCCCGGGGTGCTGCCGCCGAACGCGTCGCCGCCCACCGACACCTGCGACCCGGGCAGGGCGCTCTGCAGCGCGGACCCCTGCTGCTGCAGCGCGTCGAGCGTGGCCGGGGTGATGTCCACCTGGGCGGCGGTGAAGGAGACGGTGATGATGGCGGCGCTGCGGTCGTCGGCCACCTGACCCTTGGCGTACTTGTCGAAGGGGCCGGTGACGGAGTCCACCTGGCTCACCCTGGTGAAGCGCTTGGCGCTGGCGTTGATCGCCTTCTTGGCCGCAGCCGAGCGGACCGACTCCCCGTCGCGAGGGACGACGACGACCTGGGCCGTGGTGCCGCCGGCCTGCGGGAACGTGCGCTTCAGCGAGTCGAGCGCGGTCTGCGACTCGGTGCCCGGGAGCGAGAAGTTCTCGTCGAAGCCCTTGCTGACCACCGCCGAGAGCCCCCCGAGGACGACGAGGACAGCCAGCCAGGCCAGCACGACACGGAGGCGGTGGCGGTACGCGGAGCGACCGAGACCGTAGAGGAAGGACGACATCTCGATACACGAGCGTATCCGATACGAGGCTGTATGCAACGGGCGCTAGGGTGATCTCCATGACGTCGCTCAGCGAGGTCGCAGCCGCGGTCAGCGCGGCACCGACCGCCACCCCGGCCAGCACGCTCAGCCCGGTCTCCGCCCGTCGTACGCGCACCCGGCAGCGGCTGATGGCCTCGGCCGTCGCCGTCTTCGCCGAGCGAGGCGTGATCGGCTCCAGCGTCGAGGAGATCTGCGAGGCGGCCGGCTTCACCCGCGGGGCCTTCTACTCCAACTTCGCCGACAAGGACGAGCTCGTCCTCGCCATGATCGAGCAGAGCGTCGCCGAGGAGTACGCGGCCGCGGCCGAGGCCGTCACCGAGCTCAAGGCCCAGCCCGCGCGGCTGGCGGCGGCCGACCTGGTGGCACAGGTGCTCGACCGGCTCAACCACGGCGGTCGCTCGGACCGGACCAACCTGCTCGCCCAGCGCGAGCTGCTCCTCTACGCCGCGCGCGTCCCCGAGCTCCGCGCGCCCTACCAGGCGTTCGCCGACGCGTGCCGCGCGCAGGTCGACACCCTGGTCACCGACGCGCTCGCCTTTACCGAGCTCGAGTTCACCGTGCCGCTCGACGTGGCGCTCGACCTGCTGATGGCCACGCACGACCACATGCAGCAGACCGCGCTCTTCACGGGTCGGCTCGACCCCGGCGCCATGCACGCGCTGATCATGAACTTGACACGACCACGGTCTGGGTGACTTTCCCCCGTGGGCGACATGAACTCTGACAGACTTCGGCCATGCACATCCTCGTCGTCGACGACGACCAAGCCGTCCGGGACTCGCTCGCCCGGTCGCTGCAGTACAACGACTACGAGATCAGCACCGCCGAGGACGGCGTCGAGGCGCTGGCCAAGCTGGCCGCCCACCGCCCCGACGCGGTGATCATGGACGTGATGATGCCCCGGCTGGACGGGCTCGAGACCACCCGGATGCTGCGTTCCGCGGGCAACGACGTGCCGATCCTGGTGCTCACCGCCCGCGACGCCGTCGGTGACCGCGTCGACGGCCTGGACGCCGGCGGCGACGACTACATGGCCAAGCCCTTCGCCCTGGACGAGCTGCTGGCCCGGCTGCGCGCGCTCGTCCGCCGCTCCGGCACCACCGCCGACTCGAACGACCCGTCCACCCAGAGCCTGAGCTTCGGCGACCTGGTGCTGAACACCCAGACCCGCGAGGTGCTCCGCGGCGCACGCCAGATCAGCCTCACGCGGACCGAGTTCGCGCTGCTGGAGGCGTTCATGCAGCACCCGCGCCGGGTGCTCGAGCGCAGCTGGCTGCTCAACGAGGTGTGGGGCTTCGACTTCCCGACGACGGCGAACTCGCTCGAGGTCTACATCGGCTACCTGCGTCGCAAGACCGAGGTCGACGGCGAGCCGCGGCTCATCCACACGGTGCGCGGCGTCGGCTACGTGCTGCGCGAGACCCCTCCGTAAGCCCGGGAACCCAGCCACACCATGACGTCGGACGCTGCCGGCCGGGTCCGCCCGGGGTCGGTCGTCGAACGGTTCCGCGGCTGGCTCGGACTGCTCCCGCTGCAGCGTCGGGTCGGCTACCTCACCACGGCCGCCGTCGCGCTGGCCGTGGCCCTGGCGACCCTGGCCGGCTGGACGACCGTACGGGCGTCGCTCTACGCCAGCCTGGACAGCGAGCTCGTCGACGTGGCCTCCAGCCTGTCGGTGCCGGCGGCGCAGGACATCTCCAACTTCGGCGGCCTCACCGAGCGCACGCTGCGGGCCGGCAACATCAGCGTCGCGGCGGTCCGCGCGGACGGCACGGTCTACGACGTCCCCGACGAGCGCCAGCACCTCGTCCTCGGCCCGGACGAGCTCGCGACGGCCCGGCTGCACTTCGGGCACTCGGCCCGGTCCGGCCGTACGGCGGACGGGTCCCGGTTCCGCATCGTGGCCGTCCCCATCGCGACCCTGCCCGGGGTGGCGCTGGTCGTCGGCCGACCGCTCGCCGGCACGGACGCGGTGCTGCGCTCGCTCCTGCTCGTCGTCGGGCTGATCGGTCTCCTGGGCATCGTGACCGCGGCGATCGCCGGCACCGCGGTGGCGCGCTCGAGCCTGCGACCCGTACGGCAGCTGTCCGGAGCCGTCGAGCAGATCGCGGTCACGAAGGAGCTGCGGCCGGTCCGCGTGTCCGGGGCCTCCGACGTGGCCGTGCTGGCCCGGTCGTTCAACGACATGGTCGGGTCCCTGGCCGCCTCCCGCGAGCGGCAGCGGCGGCTGATCGCGGACGCCGGCCACGAGCTGCGCACCCCGCTCACCAGCCTCCGCACCAACGTCGACCTGCTCCTGATGGACGCCCGGACCGGGATGCTGCGCGAGGGCGACCGGCTCACCATCCTCACCGACGTGCAGGGCCAGCTCGCCGAGTTCGCCAAGCTGATCGGCGACCTGGTGCAGCTCGCGCGCGACGACGGCGAGGCCACACCGGAGGCACTCGACTTCCGCGACGTCGTCACGTCCGCGCTGGAACGTGCGCGACGGCGCGGGCCCGGGCTCCACTTCGACGTCGAGCTCGACCCCTTCTACGTCGTCGGCGTCCCCGACGCGCTCGAGCGGGCCGTCACCAACCTGCTCGACAACGCCGTGAAGTGGAGCCCGGCGGGCGGCACCGTCCGCGTCCAGCTCGAGGGCAACCGCCTGCGCGTCGCCGACGAGGGCCCGGGTATCGCCGAGGAGGACCTGCCGCGCGTGTTCGACCGGTTCTTCCGCGCCGACACGGCCCGTACGACCCCCGGGACGGGCCTCGGGCTGTCGATCGTCGCCCAGGTCACCCACCAGCACGGCGGCGTGGTCAAGGCCGGCCGGTCGGCGCAGGGCGGCGCCGAGTTCACCATGGTCCTGCCCGGCGCGCGCTCGCTCGAGGCGCTGCCGGCCCCGGCCGTCGGCTGACCTCGGCCGGGCGTACGCGGGACCCCCGGCTGGAGGAGCAGATCGCGACCGGCTGCCTGAACACCCCTGGTCCGTCAGAGCACCGGCGGCTCCTGAGCCGGACCTGCGAAGGTGGCGGGTCCCGGGGGCCGACCAAACCGGCGGCGTCGCCGCACCGAAGGGGACTCGAGCGGTCCTACCATCCCCCCGGCTTCGCGCGACGCCAGGGTGGTGCACGGCCCGCTCGCGATCTCAGTGGTACGCGCTCGGCGGGAGAGGTTGCCGTCGTCCGACGTCTCCGTGGTCCCCTGCGCTGCGCTCCGCGGACAGGACGACATCGCTGAGTGACTCACGGAGCACCACTTTGCGAAGGAGCATGATGTTCGGAAAGAAAGTCGTGGCTGACATGATCAGCCGCAGCGCGGAGAACGAGCACGACCGTCGTTCGTTCATGCGGGCCGCTGGCGTCGCGGGCCTCGGGACCGTCGGGGCCGTCGCCCTGGCCGGTGCCAGCACCGAGAGCGCGTCCGCGATCCCGCCGGCAGGTGGCCCCAGCGACAGCGCGATCCTCAACTTCGCGCTCAACCTGGAGTACCTCGAGGCGCAGTTCTACTCCTACGCCTACTGGGGCGAGGGTCTCGACTCCCCCTTCCTGTCGGGCAAGGGGACCCAGGGCAAGGTCACCGGCGGCCACAAGGTCAGCTTCAAGTCCAAGGCGATCAAGGAGTACGCCCGCGAGATCGCCATGGACGAGCGCAACCACGTGAACTTCCTGCGTAGCGCGCTCGGCGACGCCAAGGTGTCGATGCCGGCCATCGACCTCAAGACCAGCTTCACCGCGGCAGCGCGGGCAGCCGGCCTGATCAAGAGCAACCAGACGTTCGACCCGTTCGCGAACGAGAACAACTTCCTGCTCGGGGCCTTCATCTTCGAAGACGTCGGCGTCACGGCCTACAAGGGCGCGGCTCCGCTGATCACCAACGCGACCTACCTCGAGGCGGCCGCCGGCATCCTCGCGGTCGAGGCGTACCACGCGGGCATCATCCGCTCGTCGCTCTACAACAAGGGCCTCTTCGCCGAGGTCAAGAAGATCTCGCAGCTCCGCGACGACGTCGACGGCAAGTCCGACGACGACCAGAACCTGCGCAGCTCGGGCAAGCACGCCAACCTGGTGCCGACGGACGAGAACAGCATCGTCTTCAGCCGGACCCCGGGCGCCGTGCTGAACATCGTCTACCTCAACCCGGCCAAGGTCGCCAAGGGTGGCTTCTTCCCGGCGGGCGTGAACGGCGAGATCAACACCAGCGAGAACAACGCCTGACCCAGGCGCTGAACGGCTGATCGGCCGCTGAGTACGACGTCGACCCGGGACGGTGCACCGTCCCGGGTCGACGCACGTCCGGGCCCGGCTCAGGAACGTCCGCGGGTCGCGTACGGGGTGTGGGTCGGCAGGGTCATCCGGGGAGCGTGACGCGGACGGCGCGCCCCCATCAGCGCGAGCAGCTGCTGCACGCGGAAGCGGTGGCCGCGGTAGGGCTCGAGCAGCTCGGTCGCCGCGTCGTCGTCCAGGACCTCCCCGGTCAGGGCCCAGGTGATGTTCTTGCCGACGTGGTAGTCGCCGACGCTCCACGCGTCAGCGTCCCCGTGCGCACGCTGGCGCACCTCCGCCGACGTCCACGGACCCACGCCGGGCAGGCTGCGCAGCGCCACGTCGGCGGCGTCGTTGGTCCCCCGCAGGGTCCGTTCGATCGCCACCGCACGCTGGGCGGTCCGCACCAGGGTCCGGCTGCGCCGCTCCTCCACGCCGGCGGCCAGGAACCTCCAGCTCGGCACCCGCGCCCAGGCCTCGGGCGTGGGCGCCACGAACATCCCGAACGCGGCCGAGCCCTCCTCGCGGGTCGGGCCCGGAGCCGGCTCCCCGAACTCGCGCACCAGCAGCCGGAACGCGCGGAACGCCTCCTTGCCGGTCACCACCTGCTCGATGCACGCGGGGGCGAGCGCCTCGAAGACGGCGTCCGTACGCCCGACGCGGAAGTGGCCGTAGCGGCGGTGGGCCTCCGTGACCACGGGGTGCCGGGGCTCGAAGCCGGCCAGGTCGTCGTGCTCGCCGAGGAGGCGCGGCAGGTGGTCGAGGACCCACTCGGCGCCGTCGCCCCAGGCGCGGGCCGACACCTCGCCGCCCTGCGTGACCACCTTGAGCAGCGCGGTGCCCGTCGGGGTCCGCGTCGTGCGCAGGTGGATGCCGCCGAGGGTCCGGTGAGTCGGGTCGCCGATGCCCCGCCGGTGCAGCCCGAAGAAGACGTTGAGCATCGGCACCCGGTCCAGGACCAGGCGCCGGGTCAGGCCGCTCACGGGTGTGCTCATCTCGGAGCTCGAGCCTATGTCGCGGGGCTGACGGCCTCCACCGTGAAGTCGCCCCGCGGGGTCGGGCGGAAGCCGTTCGCCCGCAGCACCGCCCGGGAGGCGGGGCCGTCGGGGTTGTCGGGCTCGACCTCGGCGCGGACCACCTCGGCCCCGTTCCGCCAGGCGTGCTCGAGCAGCAGCCCGCACGCCCGGGTGGCGACGCCACGCCCGCGCGCCGACGGCACCACCTGGTAGCCGATCTCGACCTCGGCAGGGCCCTCGGCCGGCGGCGGACCGTGGTAGCCCGCGTCGCCGACCACCACACCCTCGACCACGACGGCGAAGAACCACCACGGCGAGCGTCCGGGATCGAGCTCGAGGGCCTCGTACGTGCTCAGCAGCATGTGGGCGGCGGCGAGGGTGCCGTCGCGCGGGAACTCGGGGTGCCAGTCGTCCGGGCGCTCGAGATCCCCGTGGACGAGGGCCTGCGCGGTGGCGACCGGGACCCGGACCAGGCGGACGTCGATGGCGCTCATTCCTCTGGGCCTCAGCCCTTCGTGACCTTGGGCCACGGGTTGGCCGTGCAGCCCTGCAGGCCCTTGGTCTGCTGCAGCATCACCGGCGCCGGGCGGCCATGGTGCGGGCAGCCGACGTGGAAGTGCCCGAGCGCGTGCCCGAACTCGTGGTTGGCCAGGTACTGCCGGTAGGGGGCGACGTCGGGGCCGAACGCCTTCGACCCGAGCACCCACCGCTTGGCGTTCAGCACGACCTTGTCCCCGGCCCGGCAGGACACCTCGCCCCCGGTGAGGAGCGGCGCGCACAGCCGGTCGGTCGTGTGCGGCGTCACCACGTACGCGTGCAGGTCGGCCTTCTCGCCAGCCTTGACGAGGGAGAACCTGACCTTGCCGGTCCAGCGCCAGCTGCGGGGGTCGTCGAGGGTCTTCTCCAGCGCCCGCGCCACCGTGTCGGGATCGAGGTCGAGACCCTTCTCCACCCGGACGTCGAAGCGGTAGAGCCGGCCGTGGTCGGCGGTCGAGCCGACGGACACCTTTGCGGTCTCGTACGTCCCCGGCCCCCGCTCGGGAACGTGCGTCACCTTCGGCCGCGCGCTCGGCCGGGCCTTGGGCGCGGTCGAGGCCGACGCGGCGGCGGTGGGGCGTGCGGCAGCGGTCGGAGCAGTGCTCGGTCGCGCAGCGGCGGGCGGCACCTCGGCCGTTCCTGCCAGGGCCCTCGAGGCCTGGACGCCGGCGGACGGGCGGGGCAACGCGCCGGCGCCGGTCACGACGAGGACGAGCCCGACCACTGCGCAGAGGACCATCCACCCCCGGCCGAGCGTGAGTCCCGTCCGCTGCTCGACGGGACGGTCCTCGCGGTCCGCTGGGTTAGATTGTGGGCCGGCGAGCGAGCTCGGGGTTCGCCGAGGTCGTGGATCTTCGTGGGGGTCGTGGGTCCGGCCGCCCCCCGATGATCGGCTCACGAGGCAAGAGACTAGGCGGACGACGTGGCGCACTCGCACAGCAACGCCGCACGCGCAGGACGTGGTGCTGCCCGGTCAGATCCGGCGGCCGCCCACGAGGGAGCCGGGCACCAGGTCACCGCCGACGAGCTCTACCGCCACCGACGGGCGCTGCGGATCCTCGTCGTGGTGCTGATCCCGCTGGGCGTCTGGACGCTGGTCGGTCTGATCGCGCTCTGGCCCGGGAACGTGTCCGACCACGTGAACGCCGACGCCGCCGGCTACAGCGTCGCCGGCGTCAGCTATCCGCATGCGTTGGTCACCGCCGTCCAGGAGATCTCCTGCGACGGCCTGCCCGGGTCCACGCCCGGCCAGAGCAGCAACGCCTGCGCCAACCTGACCGCGACCGTCACCGAGGGCGAGGGCCGCGGGGAGGTCGCCAGCGTGCCGCTCACCCAGGCGCTCTACGCCTCGGGCGCGAAGGTCGGCCAGCAGGTCGTCCTCGTCCGGGTGCCCCCGGGCGACGGGCAGCCGGCGTCGTACCAGTTCTCCGACTTCGACCGCCGCACCCCGCTCATCGTGCTGAGCATCGTCTTCGCGCTGGTCGTCGTGGCCGTCGCCCGCTGGCGCGGCCTGGCCTCCCTGCTCGGCCTGGGCTTCGCCGCGCTGATCCTGGTCAAGTTCATGTTCCCGGCGCTCGTCGCGGGGCAGAACCCGCTCGTCGTGGGGCTCATCGGCTCGTCCGCGATCATGTTCGTGGTGCTCTACGCCGCGCACGGCTTCAGCGCGCGGACGACGACCGCCCTGGTCGGGACGTTGTTCGGGCTGGTGCTCAGCGCCGTCCTGGGCTACGTGGCCACCCGGTGGGCCCACCTCACCGGCGTCGCCAGCGAGGACGACTACATCCTCGCCGCCTCGACCCCGGACCTGCACCTGACGTCGGTCGTCATCTGCGGGATCATCGTCGCCGGCCTCGGCGTGCTGAACGACGTCACCATCACGCAGGCCTCGGCGGTCTGGGAGCTGGCCGACGGCCACTACCTGGACGAGCACGGGACGCCCCTGCGGCTGCGCAAGCGGGACCTGTTCGCCCGCGCGATGCGCATCGGCCGCGACCACATCGCCTCGACCGTCTACACGATCGCCTTCGCCACCGCCGGCGCCTCGTTGTCGGTGCTGCTGCTGATCGCGGTGTACGACCGCCCGCTGCTGCAGGTCCTGCAGACCGAGCAGTTCTCCGACGAGATCATCCGTACGCTCGTCGGCTCGATCGGCCTCGTGCTGGCGGTCCCGCTCACCACCGCGATCGGGGTGGCCGTCGTCCGTGCGGGCCGCGTCCAGCCGGCGGGTGCCGGCACCGCCCTGGTCCCCTCGGAGCGGCGCAGGCTCGCGCGCAAGGACCGGCCGTCCGTTGCGGACGAGGTTCCGTCGACCCCGGTCCGGCCGGTGGCCGCCGTCCCGGCGGGGGACACCGACACGACGATCCTGCCGGCCGTGCGCGGCGACGGACCTGCGCCGACCGCGGACCCGGTCCCCACCTCGGACCCGGTGGCCGACGTCGTCTCCGACGCCACGGAAGCACCCTCGAAGCGCCGCTGGCGCCGCCACGAGGACGACTTCGGCGACTTCTCCAACCTCCGCGACCCGGACGAGCAGGCTCCGCGCCGTCCCCGCTGAGAGGGTCGTCAGAGACTGGGTCGTCGAGGATCGGAGTGGATCTGGCCGCGACTGACCGGTCGGATCCGCTCCGGTCTGCGGCCGCCGGTCAGGAACCGGGCCGGAGCAGCGGGAAGAGGATCGACTCGCGGATGCCGACGCCGGTGAAGAGCATGATCAGCCGGTCGAGGCCCAGGCCGACGCCGCCCATCGGCGGTGCGCCGAGCTCGAGCGCGTCGAGGAAGTCCTCGTCCAGCTGCATGGCCTCGGGGTCGCCCGCCGCGGCCTCGAGCGACTGCGCGGTGAGGCGCTCGCGCTGGATCACGGGGTCGATCAGCTCGGAGAAGCCCGTCCCCCGCTCCACCCCGCCGATGAAGAGGTCCCACGCCTCGATGAGGTCCGGGTCGCTGCGGTGCGGCCGGGCGAGCGGCTGCGCGACCGGCGGGTAGTCGCAGACGAACGTCGGCTGCAGCAGCGTCGGCTCGACCAGCTCGGCGAAGAGCTCCATGACGGCCTTCTGCTCGCCCCAGGCCGGGTCGAGCGTGACGTCGTGGGCAGCGGCGATCTCCCGCAGCCGGGCGAGCGGGGTCTGCGGCAGCACCTCCTCGCCCACCACGGCGGACAGGCCCGGGTAGACCCCGAGCCAGCGCCACTCGCCGTCGAGGTCGATGACGCCGGCCGGCGTCTCGATCTGCCGGGAGCCGAGCACGTCGGCCACGTCGAGGATGATCCGACGGGTCAGGTCGGCGACGGTGCGCTGGTCGCCCCACGCCTGGTAGAACTCCAGCATCGTGAACTCGGGGCTGTGCGTGGAGTCGACGCCCTCGTTCCGGAAGATCCGGCCCATCTCGTAGACCCGGTCGACGCCCCCGACGACCGCGCGCTTGAGGTAGAGCTCGAGCGCGATCCGCAGCGTCATGTCGACGTCGAACGCGTTCAGGTGCGTGGGGAACGGGCGCGCGTGGGCGCCGCCGTGGACGAGCTGCAGGACCGGCGTCTCGACCTCGACGAAGTCGTGGCGGTGCAGCGTGTCCCGGATGCTCCGCGTGACCTTCGCGCGCGTCAGGACCATCTGGCGCGCCTCCTCGCGCACGGTCAGGTCGGCGTAGCGCTGCCGGACGCGCGTCTCCTCGGAGAGCTCGGTGTAGAGGTTCGGGAGCGGGCGCAGCGCCTTCGACGCCAGCTCCCAGCGGCTCGCGAGGACGGAGAGCTCGCCGCGCCGGGAGGAGATGACGCGGCCGCGGACGAAGACAAAGTCACCCAGGTCGACGTCGGCCTTCCAGGCTGCGAGCGCGGCCTCCCCCACCTCGGCGAGCGACAGCATCACCTGCAGCCGGGTGCCCGTGTCGGCGGTCGAGAGGCCCTCCTGCAGGGTCGCGAAGCAGAGCTTGCCGGTGTTGCGCAGGAACACGACCCGCCCGGCGACCCCGACGACGTCGTCGGTCTCCTCGCCCGTGCCCAGGCTCGCCCAGCGCTCCCGCACCTCGCGCAGCGCGTGCGTACGCCCGACCGACACCGGGTACGGCTGGCGGCCCTCGGCCAGCAGCCGGGCCCGCTTGTCCTGCCGCACGCGGCGCTGCTCGGACACGGCCGCCGCCTCCAGGGCGTCGGTGGTCGCAGCGTCGGCGAGGTCGTCTGGCACCGGCTCAGACTAGTGCGGAGAGGCTTGGGGAGAACTCGCGTTCCGACCCCTCGAGGACCCCTCCGCTGCCAGACTGACCGCCATGTCGTCGCCCCAGCAGCCCTGGTCCCCCGGCCGGCCCGCCACCTCCGCACAGCCCGGGACGGAGGGCTACGGCGTACCGCTCGGCTACGGCTCGCCGCAGGGCCCCGGCGCGCCCCAGGGCTACGGCGCCCCGCAGGGCCAGCCCGGACAGCCGCCCCAGCAGCAGCCGGGCCCGCAGCAGCCGCCGCCGTACGCGGGCGGGCCGACCGGCGAGCTCGTGATCAACCTGCGCAAGCCCTTCGGCGCCATGGGGATGATCAGCCCGACGGTGTCCATCGACGGCCACCCGGCCACCGCGTCCTGGGGCCGCAACGCCTTCCGCGTGCCCGCCGGCGTCCGGCAGGTCGACGTCGCCCAGACCTACCTGTGGACCTACGGCCGGGCCTCCCACCCGGTGAACGTCGCACCCGGTGCCACCAGCGAGGTCTTCTACTCCGGCCCGATGGCGACCTTCGGCTTCGGCGGGGCCATGGGGGCCGAGCCCCAGCGGCGTCCGGGCACCAGCCTCTTCATCGGGCTGATGGTCTTCCTCCTCCTGCTCGTGCTGCTCGTCGTCGTGTCGGTCGTCGTCGGAAACTCTTGACGCCCTCGCTCGGGCAGACCTCGAGAACCTCACATACAGCTGCCCCGCGGAGCACCATCGGTGTGAGGTAAGTCGCGCTGAGTAGGGTCACGCCTATGCCCGACGTCCTGTCCGACTACCACCCGGGCGTCGCCTTCGACGAGATGGTCGACGCGACCGGCAGCGTGCGGCCGAGCTATGCCGCCGTCTACTCGACGCTGCAGCAGTCCACGCCCGCCGAGCTCAAGGGCATCGCCGAGGCGCTGGCCAGCAACTACACCCAGGCCGGCGTCACCTTCGACGTCGGTGGCGTCGAGCGACCCTTCCCGCTGGACCTCGTGCCGCGGGTGATCGCGGCGGCCGAGTGGGACACCATCGAGGCCGGGGTCGCCCAGCGCGTGCGGGCGATGGAGGCGTTCCTCGACGACGTCTACAACGACGCCAAGGTCATCGCCGACGGCGTGGTGCCCAGCCAGCTGATCACGTCCTCCGCGCACTACCACCGGGTCGTCTGGGGCGTCCGACCCCCCAACGGGGTCCGCATCCACGTGGCGGGGGTCGACCTCATCCGGACGCCGGAGGGCGACGTCCGGGTGCTCGAGGACAACTTCCGGGTGCCGAGCGGCGTCTCGTACGTGATGACGAACCGCACGGCGATGCTCACGGCACTGCCCGACGCCTTCGCGAACCTGCGGATCCGCTCCGTCGCCGACTACCCGTCCCGGCTGCTCTCGGCGCTGCGCAAGTCCTCGCCCGTCACCGACGACCCGAACATCGTGGTGCTGACGCCGGGGGTCTACAACTCGGCCTACTTCGAGCACACGCTGCTCGCCCGCACGATGGGTGTCGAGCTGGTGGAGGGCCGCGACCTGGAGTGCCGCCGCGGCAAGGTGTTCATGCGCACCACGGCCGGGCTGCGCCGCGTCGACGTCATCTACCGCCGCCTCGACGACGACTTCCTCGACCCCGTCTTCTTCCGCAGCGACTCGATGCTGGGCGTCCCCGGGCTGGTCAACGCCGTGCGTACGGGCGGGGTCGCGCTGGCCAACGCCATCGGCAACGGTGTCGCCGACGACAAGCTGATCTACACCTACGTGCCCGACCTGATCCGCTACTACCTGCACGAGGACCCGGTCATCGGCAACGTCGACACCTGGCGGCTGGAGGAGGACGAGGCCCGCGAGGAGGTCCTCGACCGGCTCGACGAGCTCGTGGTCAAGCCCGTCGACGGGTCCGGGGGCAAGGGCATCGTCATCGGCCCGCGGGCGAGCCGCGAGGAGCTGGACGCCCTGCGGGCCCGGGTGATCGCCGACCCGCGGGGCTGGATCGCGCAGCCGGTCGTGCAGCTGTCCACGGTGCCGACCCTCATCGACGACGTGCTGCGCCCGCGCCACGTCGACCTGCGCCCCTTCGCGGTCAACCACGGCGACGGGATCTACGTGCTGCCCGGCGGGCTGACGCGGGTCGCCCTGCCCGAGGGCGAGCTGGTGGTCAACAGCAGCCAGGGCGGCGGCAGCAAGGACACCTGGGTGCTGAGCCCGTCCTTCCCCCGGCTCGTCGAGGAGCCGGACGCGGTGGAGGCCGAGCTGCGGGCCGCGGACGGCGAGCTCGCCGGCACGGAGGCCGACACCGACACCGACACCCGTCCTGACGCCGCCGTCGAGCCGGTGGAGACGGTGCAGACGGTGCAGACGGTGCAGACGGTGAAGCCCGAGATGGCCCCGCCACCCCGGCCGGTCGTCCCGATGCTCGTCGGGCGCGCCCGGGTGGACGTCCCCTCGCGGACCCCCGGGCACCGCCAGCAGGAGGAGCAGCAGCAGCAGGCCGCGCCCGGCGGGCGACACGACGCAGAGGGAGGCGCACCCCGATGATCCTCAGCCGCATCGCGGAGTCGATGTTCTGGGTCGGGCGCTACGTCGAACGCGCGGAGGACACCGCACGCCTGCTCCAGACCCACCTGCGCCTGCTCGTCGAGGACAGCTCGACCGAGATCCAGGCCAGCGCCAACCTCCTCGCGCTGATGAGCGTCGAGGGGGTCGAGGACCCCACGCACACCGACCTGCTGCGCCTGCTCGCGTACGACCGCCGCGAGCCGAGCTCGATCTTCTCCTGCTGGGCGGCCGCGCGCGACAACGCCCGACGGGCGCGCGAGGTCATCCCGCTGGACCTGTGGGAGTGCATCAACACCACCTGGCACCAGCTGCCCTCGGGCGGCTTCGGCGTCGCGCGGGCCAACGGGTTCCTCAACTGGGCGCGGGAGCGCAGCGCGCTGTTCGGCGGCATCGCCCGCGGCACGATGGTCCGCGACGACGGCTGGCAGTTCCTGTCGCTGGGTCGCTGCCTCGAGCAGGCGGACATGACCTCCCGGCTCGTGGCGTCCGCGTCCGTGTCGGGCGGGGCCTCGCAGTGGCCGTCGGTGCTGCGCGGCTGCGGTGGTCACGACGCGTTCCTGCGCACGTACCGCGGCGTGCACAACGACGCCTCGGCGGCCGAGTTCCTCATTCGCGACGCCCGGTTCCCGCGCTCGATCATGCACGGGCTGGACGCGGCGTCGGACTGCCTGGCCAAGCTCGCGGTGAGCGACGCCGCCGGCTCGGGCCGTGACCTGCAGGCCCGCCGCCAGCTCGGGCAGCTGCGCTCCCGGCTGGAGTACGCCGACATCGACGACCTCGTCGCCCACCTCGACGAGGAGATGGGCGCGGTGCAGGACGTGACCGCCTCTGTCAGCGAGCTCGTCACGCGGCAGTACTTCGCCGCCGGGGACCAGCACCTCTGGGTGACCGAGGGCACCCGATGACGTCGGCGTCCTCGTTCCACGAGTGGTCGCCCCGGTCGGGGGACACGCCGAAGAAGGACAGTCGCAGCGACCACTTCCGGGTGCAGAGGAGGACGACACAGTGCGGTTGAGCATCGATCACCAGACGGGGTTCCGCTACGACTCCCCGGTGCGTTCCTCGTACAACGAGGCGCGGATGACCCCGACGACCCACGACGGCCAGACGGTCTGGACCAACCGGATCACCATCGAGCCGACGGCATGGAGCTTCAGCTACGTCGACTACTGGGGCACGACCGTCACGACCTTCGAGCTGCACGAGCCGCACGAGCGGCTGACCGTGCACGCCCAGGCCGTGGTGGACACGCGGGGCGACGAGATCGCCTGGGACACCGAACGCCGCCCCCCGCGCAACGACCTCGGCTGGCCGGCCCTGCGCGACCGGGGCGTCATCGACCCGATGACCGACTTCCTCACGGTGACCAGCCGGACCGCACCGCCGCCGGAGCTGGCCCTCATGGCCGCCGACGTCGCCGGGCAGGCTCCGCGGCTGGCCGGGCTGGACGTGTGCCGGATGGTGCACGACCACCTGCGCTACCGGCGCGGGTCCACGACCGTGAACAGCACGGCGGCCGAGGTCTGGGAGCTCGGCACCGGCGTCTGCCAGGACTACACCCACGTGGCGCTCGGCGCGCTGCGCTCGATCGGCCTGCCCGCGCGCTACGTCTCGGGCTACCTGCACCCGGGCGGCAGCGCGGGCGGGACCGTCACCGGGGAGAGCCACTCGTGGGTCGAGTGGTGGTGCGGGACCTGGGTCTCCTACGACCCGACGCAGGGCCAGCGCCTCACCGACCGCTACGTCCGGGTCGGGCAGGGCCGCGACTACGGCGACGTCGCCCCGCTGCGCGGGACGTACTCCGGTGGTGCGTCGGAGATGTTCGTGACGGTCTCCATGACCGAGCTGGGCTAGGGCCTCCGGACGGTCTCGGCGCCCGATACGTTGGGCCGCATGAGCAACCCGTACGGCCAGCAGCCCCCTTACGGACAGCCGGGCCGCCAGCCGGACCCGTACGGCCAGCCCTCGCAGGGTGCGTACGGCCAGCCGCCGCAGGGCTACGGGCAGCCCCAGGGCTACGGCCAGCCGCCCTCGCAGGCCTACGGGCAATACGGCCAGCAGCAGCAGTGGGCGCCGCCCCAGCCGCAGCGCCCTGCGCTGCACCGCTTCGGGATGCCCGTCCTGACCATGGACTCGGTGCCCGGTCGCGAGACCACCGAGGTCCTCGGGCCGGTCGTCTCCGTGGTCGCCCGCACGCGTGAGCTCCGCCCCGACCTGCGGAACGCGGGCGTGGTCGAGGGCTACACCGCGATGCTGACCGACTCCCGCCAGGACGCCATCGCCAAGGTCGTCGACATGGCGCGGGAGGCGGGCGCGGACGCGGTCGTGGGCCTGCGCTTCGACTGCAGCGAGATCACCCAGTCGCTCAGCGAGGTCGTCGCCTACGGGACCGCCGTCAAGCTGGCGCCGGCACCGGAGACCCGCACCGAGACGGCCTGAGCCGAGACCGCCTTTGCACCCTGACCTCACGGTCGGCGGCACGCAGCCCGTCGAGCACCTACGTCGCGTCGTGCCCGACCACGTGCTCGTGCAGGGCCGGCTCCGTTCCGGTGCGGCCCTCGCCCTGGAGGTGTCGGGCGGACGTACGCCCGACGCACCGTTCCGCGCGGAGATCCGGGGCGAGAGGGGCAGCCTGACGCTGCTCGGCGGCGGACCCCGCGGCTTCCAGGCGAGCTGGCTGCGGCTCGACCGCGACGATGCGCAGGAAACGCTCGACGAGGCCGGGACCGGAGAGCTCCCCGAGGCCGTGGTCAACGTCGCCCGGGTCTACGCCGCCTTCGCCGCCGACGTCCGGGGCGGCGGGTCGACGGTGCCGGGCTTCGAGGACGCCGTACGGCTGTCCCACCTCGTCGACGACGCCATCCGGTCGTCGGACGAGCGACGCACGGTCGAACCGTCAGCCTCGTGGCCCGGCTGAGGGGACCCGCGGCGCCTCAGGCGGCCGGGCGCACCCGGATGCCGTCGGGGCCCGCCTCGAACCTGACCTGCGACAGGTCGCCCACCACCGCGTCGGCGTGGAGCTTGTCGCGGGCGGTGGTCGTCACCACCGCGAGCGTCGCGCAGCCCGCGGCGTGCGCCGCCTCGAGGCCGAGGGGCGCGTCCTCCACCACGAGGCAGCGGGCGGGGTGGACACCGAGACGTTCCGCGGCGAGGAGGTACGGGTCGGGCGCGGGCTTGCCGTGCACCACCTGGTCGGCCGTCACGAGGACGGACGGGGCGGCGAGGCCCGAGGAGGCGATCCGGGCGAGCGCCAGCGGCATCGTGCAGGAGGTGGCGATCGCGTTGGGGGCGTCGACCAGGGCGGCCAGGGCCTCGGCGGCGCCCGGCAGCACGGTGAGGCCGCCCGTGTCCGTCAGCTCGAGCTCGTTGATGCGCAGGATGCCGGCCGCGCGCTCGTCCTCGGGCAGGAACTTGGCCACGATGCTGGCCGCCGGGATGCCGTCGTGGCCCGCCATCTGCTCCAGCGGCACGCCGTGCTCGACCGCCCAGGCCTCCCACGCGCGGTAGACGGCGGCCGTCGAGTCCACGAGCGTCCCGTCCATGTCGAACAGCACCGCGTCGAAGACCCTGTCCTCGAGCCCGTCCAGCCCCACGTCCTGCCACCTCTCGTCGCCGGTCCGCCATCCTCCCACCCGTCGCCCGTCGTCGCCCCTCCGATCATGACCCTTGCCTGAGACGCCCCGGAGCACCCGCGTCGTCCTGCGCAGGCCCCTGACTCCATAGAGGCACCCCGAGTCCGAGGTCAGCTGGGTCGCGACGCCCGTCGGCGACCACGTCGGGGAGCTCGGCCACGGCTCGGTGGACGTCCTGGAGCGCTGACGGGTCAGATCTGATCGTCAGAACCCTTGCATGAGTGAGCACTCACTCATATCGTCGTCGTCGTGCCTCCCCGTGCTGCTCCCCTGCCCCTCGAGGACCGTCGCTCCGCGCTGATCACCGCGACCGAGCCGCTGCTCGAGCGCTACGGCCGCCACGTCAGCACCCGCCAGATCGCCGAGGCGGCCGGCGTGGCCGAGGGGACGATCTTCCGGGCGTTCGCGACGAAGGACGAGCTCATCGACGCCGTCGTGGACGAGGTCTTCGACGACGCCAGGACGCGCAGCGCGATCACCGCCATCGACCGGTCGCTCCCGCTGGCGGAACGGCTGGTCGCCGCGGTCACGGTGCTCCAGGACCGGACCCGGCGGGTGTTCACCCTGTTCCACGCCCTGCGGCTGCGGCCCGGCTGGGCCGTCGGCAACGGCGAGGACCCGCCCGCGCACGACACCCTGCACGCCCGGCAGCGCCACGACCACGAGCAGATGGAGCTGGTCCTGCTCGACCTGATCGGACCGGACGCCGCCCGCCTCCGGGTCTCACCGGGCGAGGCGGTGACCGTGCTGCGCGGGGCCGTGTTCGCCCTGACCCACCCGCTGCTCGGCGACGAACGCCTGGCGCGACCCGACCGCATCGTCGACCTCGTGCTGCACGGGGTCGGCCGAGACCTACCCCGAGACCTACCACTGAACGAGGACCTCCCGTGCTGATCCGGCTGCTCCGCGAACGACTGCTGGCCCCGTACGGCCGGCTGCTGCTCGGCGTGCTCGCCCTGCAGCTCGTCGGGACCCTCGCCTCGCTCTACCTGCCGAGCCTGAACGCGTCGATCATCGACAAGGGGGTGCTCACCGGCGACACCGCCTACATCTGGCGCACCGGCAAGGTCATGCTGGCCGTGAGCCTGGTGCAGATCGTCTGCGCGGCCTTCGCGACCTACCTCGGCGCGAGGGCCGCGATGAGCTTCGGGCGCGACGTGCGCGGGGCCGTGTTCGACCGGGTGCTCTCGTTCTCGGCCCGCGAGCTGAACCGGTTCGGTGCCCCGACCCTGATCACCCGGACGACGAACGACGTCCAGCAGGTGCAGATGCTGGCGCTGCTGTCGTCGACGGTCTTCGTCGCGGCGCCGATCACCATGATCGGCGGGGTCGTCATGGCTCTGCGCGAGGACGTCGGCCTGTCCTGGCTGATCATCGTGGCCGTCCCGGTCCTGGTGGGGTCCATCGGGCTGCTGATCTGGAAGATGCGGCCGCTGTTCCGGGTCGTGCAGACCCGGATCGACACCGTCAACCGCGTGCTGCGGGAGCAGATCACGGGCATCCGCGTGGTGCGCGCCTTCGTCCGTGAGCCGTTCGAGGCCGACCGCTTCGGCCGCGCCAACGCCGAGCTCACCGCCACCCAGACCTCCGTCGGCCGCTACCAGGCCGCGCTGTTCCCGATCGTCATGCTGGTGCTCAACGTCTCGAGCGTCGCGGTGCTGTGGTTCGGCGCCCGCCGGATCGACTCCGGCGCGATGCAGATCGGCGCCCTCACCGCCTTCCTCACCTATCTCGTGCAGATCCTCATGTCGGTGATGATGGCGACCTTCCTGCTGATGATCGCGCCGCGGGCCGCCGTCTGCGCCGAGCGCATCCAGGAGGTGCTCGGCACCGAGTCCTCGGTCGTCCCGCCCGTCGGGGGCGTCGTCACGACCACCGACGTCTCCCGGGTGCGCTTCGACCACGTCGACTTCACCTACCCGGGCGCCGACGCGCCCGTGCTGTGCGACGTCACCTTCACCGCCGAGCCGGGTCGGACCACCGCCATCATCGGCTCGACCGGGTCGGGCAAGACGACGCTGGTCTCCCTCGTACCGCGGTTGTTCGACGCGACGGCCGGGGTGGTCGAGGTCGACGGCGTGGACGTGCGCTCGCTGGAGCCGGACGCGCTGTGGGGCCGGATCGGCCTCGTCCCGCAGCGGGCGTTCCTGTTCAGCGGGACCGTGGCCAGCAACCTGCGCTACGGCCGGCCCGACGCGACCGACGACGAGCTGTGGCAGGCCCTGCGCACCGCGCAGGCGGAGGACTTCGTCCGGGCGATGCCCGGACAGCTCGAGGCGCCGATCTCCCAGGGCGGCAGCAACGTCTCCGGCGGCCAGCGCCAACGCCTCGCCATCGCCCGAGCGCTGGTCAAGAAGCCCGAGGTCTACGTGTTCGACGACGCCTTCTCCGCGCTGGACGTCGCCACCGACGCGCGGCTGCGGGCGGCGCTGGCCCGCGAGACCCAGGGGGCCTGCGTGATCATCGTCGGCCAGCGGGTGGCGACCATCCGCGAGGCCGACCTGATCATCGTCCTGGAGGACGGGCGGGTGGTCGGGCGGGGCACGCACGAGTCCCTGCTCGCCGGGTGCCCCACGTACGTCGAGATCGTCGACTCCCAGAGAAGCGCAGAAGAGGTCCTGGCATGAGCACACCCACCACGCCGACGCCTGCGCCCAGCCCGGCGAAAGCACCGGAGCGGCCCGCGTACGCCGCCCAGGCCGGCCGCAGCGGTGGTCCGTTCGGCGGGGCGCGGGTGGCGGAGAAGTCGCTGAACTTCCTGCCCTCGCTGCGGCGGCTGCTCGGCCAGCTCCGCCCGGAACGCTGGGTGCTGCTCGGCGCCATCGCGCTCACCGTCGTGGGGATCGGGATGAGCGTCCTCGGGCCGCGGATCCTCGGGCAGGCGACCGACATCATCGTCACCGGGGTGACCGGCAACCGCCGGCTCGACCTCACGGCGCTGCGGGACACCCTGCTCCTGGCCCTCGGGCTCTACGTGGCGAGCTCGCTGGTCCTGCTGCTGCAGGGCTACCTGCTGAACGGTGCGGTGCAGCGCTCGGTCCGGCGGCTGCGCGACGGCGTCGAGGCCAAGATCCACCGGCTGCCGCTGTCGTACTTCGACCGGCAGACCCGCGGGGAGCTGCTGAGCCGGGTCACCAACGACATCGACAACGTCGCCCAGTCGCTGCAGCAGACCCTCAGCCAGCTGCTGACCTCGCTGCTCACCGTGGTCGGCGTGACGGTGATGATGTTCATCATCTCGCCCGTCCTGGCGGTGATCGCGCTCGTGACGATCCCGGTGGCGATCGGCGTCACCACCGTGATCGGCAAGCGCGCGCAGCGGCTGTTCGTCGCGCAGTGGAAGTCCACCGGCGAGCTGAACTCCCACATCGAGGAGGCGTTCACCGGCCAGTCGCTGGTCAAGGTCTTCGGGCGTCAGCGCGAGGTCGAGCAGGTCTTCGCCGAGCGCAACGACGCGGTCTTCCGCGCGAGCTTCGGGGCGCAGTTCGTGTCCGGGCTGATCATGCCGACGATGTTCTTCATCGGGAACCTCAACTACGTCGTCATCGCCGTGGTCGGCGGCCTCCGGGTCGCGAGCGGCACCATGACGCTCGGCGACGTGCAGGCGTTCATCCAGTACAGCCGCCAGTTCACGCAGCCGCTGACCCAGGTGGCCTCGATGGCCAACCTGCTGCAGTCGGGCGTCGCGTCGGCCGAGCGCGTGTTCGAGGTGCTCGACGCGGAGGAGCAGACGGTCGAGGGGACCGTGGCGCTGCCGCCGGTCCGCGGCCGGGTCGACTTCGAGCACGTCTCGTTCTCGTACTCGCCCGACTCGCCGCTGATCGAGGACCTCACGATCACCGCCGAGCCCGGCCGGACCGTCGCGATCGTCGGGCCCACCGGGGCGGGCAAGACGACGCTGGTCAACCTGCTGATGCGCTTCTACGACCCGCAGTCCGGGCGGATCCTGCTCGACGGCGTGGACGTCGCGACGATCCCGCGGTCGGTGCTGCGCTCCGAGGTCGGGATGGTGCTGCAGGACACCTGGCTGTTCCACGGGACGATCCACGACAACATCGCGTACGGCCGTCCCGACGCGGCCGAGGCCGACATCCTCGCCGCCGCCGAGGCGACGTTCGTGGACCGCTTCGTCCGGTCGCTCCCCGACGGCTACGCCACGGTGATCGACGAGGAGGGCAGCAACGTCAGCGCCGGCGAGCGCCAGCTCATCACCATCGCCCGGGCGTTCCTGGCCGACCCGACGCTGCTGATCCTCGACGAGGCCACCAGCTCGGTCGACACCCGTACGGAGGTGCTCGTGCAGCACGCGATGGCCGCGCTCCGCTCGTCGCGGACGAGCTTCGTCATCGCCCACCGGCTCTCGACGGTCCGTGACGCCGACGTGATCCTGGTGATGGAGGCCGGCGCGATCGTCGAGCAGGGCAACCACGCCGAGCTCCTCGAGCGCCGCGGCGCCTACTGGCGCCTCTACGAGGCGCAGTTCGCGGCGGCCGCGGAGTAGCAGCACCGCCGGCCTCGGTCCCGTTCCAGCCCCGCGAGGCCGGCGCCACCGCGCCTGTGACGGACCGATCCCGCGTGCCCGTTGTGAACGGGTCGCGCGCGACGGACCATGGGAGGGTGCTGCGCCCCGTCCCGACCCGAAACCAGACCACGTGGGCGGCCCTGTCGGGCGTGGTGGCCGGGGCGGCCGGGATCGGCATCTCCGACCTCGCCGCCTGGCTCGTCAACCCGGCCGGCTCGCCGCTGGCCGCCGTCGGGTCGGTGATCATCGGCCTGCTGCCCGCGGGGATGGTCAACTTCGGCAAGGACACCCTCGGGACGGCCGACAAGCCGATCCTGGTCACCATCGTCGCGCTGGGCGTGATCGTCCTGGCGGGGTTGGGCGGGGTGGCCGAGCTGCGCCGTCGCGGTGCGGGTGCCGCCGTCTTCGCGCTGGTCGCGGCGGTCGGCCTGGTCTCCGTCGCCCTCGGGTCGGGCTCGGACGCCGCGGCGTACGTCCCCACGATCGTCGGGCTCCTGCTCGCCTTCATGCTCCTCAGCACCCTTCTGACCCGGCTGCGCCGCTGGCAGCCGGCCCGCGCGGCCGTCCGACCGGGCGGTCCAGCGGACCCGGCCCGTCGCGGCTTCCTGGTCGCGACCTCGATCTTCGGCGTGCTCGCCGCCGCCGCCGTGGTGGGCGGGCGGGTCCTCGTCGGCGCCGCGAACCGCGTCAGCGCCGCACGCTCCGACCTCCGACTGCCGGCGCCCGCGACGCCGGCTCCCGCAGTGCCCGCCGGCGCTGACCTCGCGCTCGAGGACCTGTCGCCCTACCTGACCCCGAACGCCGACTTCTACCGCATCGACACCGCGCTGCAGGTCCCGGTCATCGACCCGGCGAAGTGGTCGATCCGGGTCGTCGGCATGGTCGAGCAGGAGGTGTCGATGACCTTCGACGAGCTCCTCGCCCTGCCGCTGGTGGAGCACGTCACGACGCTCACGTGCGTCTCGAACGAGGTCGGCGGCAACCTGGTCGGCAACGCGACCTGGCTCGGCTACCCGATCCGCGACCTGCTCGCCCGCGCTCGGCCCCTCCCCGGCGCGGACATGGTGCTGTCCCGCAGCGAGGACGGCTTCACCGCCGGCACGCCCGTCGACGCGCTCACGGACCCGGACCGTCAGGCCCTGCTCGCTGTCGGCATGAACGGCGAGCCGCTCCCGCTCGAGCACGGCTTCCCGGTCCGGATGGTCGTGCCCGGCCTGTACGGCTACGTCTCGGCGACGAAGTGGGTGGTCGAGCTCAAGCTGACCACGTTCGCGGCCGACGAGGGCTACTGGACCCCGCTCGGGTGGTCGGCCCGCGGCCCGATCAAGCTCGCCTCCCGCATCGACGTGCCCGGCGGCAACGTCCCGGCCGGGACCGTGGCGGTCGCCGGGGTCGCCTGGGCCCAGCACACCGGGGTCGGCAAGGTCGAGGTGCAGGTCGACGACGGCCCCTGGAGCGCCGCCGAGCTCGCGCAGACCACGGGTCCCGACACCTGGGTGCAGTGGCACTACGCCTGGGACGCGGCACCCGGCGCCCACCGGCTGACCGTCCGCGCCACCGACGCCAAGGGCACGGTGCAGGTGGCCGACGAGGCGCCGCCCGCGCCCGACGGGTCCAGCGGCTACCACTCGGTGCGCGTGACCGTCGGCTGACCGTCGGTCGCGGTTGGCCGCAGCGTCACGGTCCGGGGCAGGATGGCCCGGTGCGGATAGCCACCTGGAACGTCAACTCCGTCGGCGCGCGGCTCCCGCGCCTGCTCGACTGGCTGCAGACCCGTGAGCCGGACGTGGTGGCCCTGCAGGAGACCAAGACGAACGAGGCCGGCTTCCCGACCACCGAGGTCGAGGCGCTCGGCTACCAGGTGATGCACGTCGGGGACGGCCGCTGGAACGGCGTCGCCGTCCTCTCCCGGGTCGGGCTCGAGCCCGTCTCCCGCCAGCTGCCCGGCCTGCCCGAGCCGACCGAGCCCCGGTACGCCGTGGCCGACTGCGGCGGGCTGCGGACGGTCAGCGTCTACGTCCCGAACGGGCGGTCCGTCGACGACCCGCACTACGCGTACAAGCTGGACTGGTTCGCGGCGCTGCGGCGGACGCTCGACGAGGCGGACCCCGCGCAGCCGCTGGTGATCATGGGCGACTTCAACGTCGCCCGCACCGACGCCGACGTGTGGGACATCGCGAAGTTCTCGGGCAGCACCCACGTCACCCCGCCGGAACGTGCGGCCCTCGAGTCGCTGATCGACTGGGGCCTGATCGACGTGCCGGCGCGGCCGGGCAAGAACGACCGGGCCTTCACCTACTGGGACTACCGGGCCGGGATGTTCCACAAGGACCTCGGCATGCGCATCGACTACGTCCTGCTCAGCCCGTCGGTGACGGTGCAGGACGCGTACGTCGACCGCGACGCCCGCAAGGGCACCGGCCCGTCCGACCACGCCCCGGTCGTGGTCGACCTGACGCTGCCCTGAGACTGCTGTTCCCTGAGCTGGTCGAGGGGGCCCTTCGACCAGCTCAGGGGACGTGGGTCGTGGGTCAGGCGGCGGCGAACACCGAGGCGGCGAGCAGCTCCAGGGTCGCCTCGCGGCCCGGGCTGCGGTCGACGGGGTCGCTGGCCAGGGCGCCGGCGACCGGGTGGACCATGACCTCGTCGACGCCGAAGTGCTCGGCCAGCTGCTCGAGCTGGCGCCCGGCCGTCTCCGGAGTCCCGACGACCCAGCGCTCGCTCATCGAGGCCGCGACCGCCTCGTGCGCCTCGGGCAGCCGGACCTCGGCGGCCTCCTCGACGCTGAGCTGCGGGCCGAGCTCGCCACCGGTGCGCAGAGCGACCATGGCCAGCACGTACGGGCGGGCGAGCCGCTCGGCCTCCTCCTGCGTGGGGGCGACGACGACGTTCACGGTGAGGAACGTCTGCGGCGCCGGGCTCACGTCGGACGGCTGGAACGAGGATCGGTAGAGGTCGAGCACCGAGGCGGTGCTGTCGCCCGAGAAGTGGTGGGCGAAGACGTACGGCAGGCCCTTGCTGGCGGCCATGCGGGCGGAGTAGTCGGACGATCCGAGCAGCCAGGGTGTGGGACGTCCGAGCGCGTTGGGCGTGGCGCGGAGCGCGTACGAGCGGCCCTGCAGCTGCAGGCCGACGCCGGCGGGCTCCATCATGGCGATGAGGTTGTCGACGTGCTCGCCGAAGCGGTCGGCGTCACCGGTCTGCGGCCCACCGTGGCGCAGGGCCCAGTTCGTGACCGGGTCGCTGCCCGGCGCGCGGCCGATGCCGAGGTCGATCCGGCCGGGGTAGCGGGCCTCGAGCAGCGAGAACTGCTCGGCCACGACGAGCGGGGCGTGGTTCGGCAGCATGATGCCGCCGGAACCCACCCGCAGCTGCGAGGTCGCGCCGGCCAGCATGGCGATGATGACGGGCGGGTTGGTCGAGGCCACGGACGGCATGTTGTGGTGCTCGGCCACCCAGTAACGGTGGAAGCCGGCTGCCTCGGCCCGCTGGGCCAGCGCGACGCTGGCGGCCAGGGCCTGACCGGTGCTCTGCCCGTCACGGACGGGGATCAGGTCGAGGACGGACAGACGACGGATGCTCACGTGGGGTGCAACCGCTCGACCCTGGTCGCCATTCCCACCCGCTGGTAGACCGGCACGGTGAGCGGACGGGTGCTGGGCGTCGACGGGTGCCGGAACGGCTGGGTCGGGGTCGCACCCGACGCGGACGTCCCCCGGGCGTACGTCGCCGACGACCTGCGCGAGCTGATCCGTCGGGCGGAGCAGGACGGGGCGCTGGCCCGCATCGGCGTGGACATCCCGATCGGGCTCGCGGACGCGGGCTGGCGGGCGGCGGACGCGCTGGCCCGGACGGCGCTCGGTCCTCGGCGCGCCTCGGTGTTCCCCACCCCGGTCCGCGCGGCGCTCGAGGCCGACGACCACGCCACCGGCGTCCTGCTGAGCCGGGAGGCGAGCGGCGGGGGGTTCTCCATCCAGGCCTGGGGCCTGCGGACGAAGGTGCTCGAGGTCGACCGGCTGGTCCAGGGCGGCGAGGAGCGCGTGTTCGAGGTGCACCCCGAGCTGAGCCTGACCACCATGGCCGGGCGGCCACCGCGGCACCCCAAGAAGACCTGGGCCGGCCAGCGCGAACGCCTGGTCCTGCTCGAGGCGGCCGGGATCCGGCTCGACGCGCTCGTGGGCGACACGGGCACCGCCGCGCCCGACGACGTGGTGGACGCCGCCGCGGCCGGGTGGACGGCCCGACGCCTCGAGACCGGCACCGCGGTCAGCCGCCCGGACCCGCCCGAACCCGTGCCGTACGGGCTGCACGCCGCGATCTGGGCCTGAGGCCTCGCGGCTGCTTTTCTGCTGGGGCAGAATCACGACCGTGATCGAGTACCGCACCCCCACCGAGATCGAGCAGATGAGGCCCGCCGGGCGCTTCGTCGCCGACGTCCTGACCGCGCTCGTGGAACGAGCCGACGTGGGGGTCAACCTGCTCGAGCTCGACGCGCTGGCGCACCAGATGATCACCGACCGCGGCGCCGAGTCCTGCTACATCGACTACCACCCGTCGTTCGGGGCCAGCCCCTTCGGCAAGGTGCTGTGCACCTCCGTGAACGACGCCGTCCTGCACGGGCTCCCGCACGACTACACGCTCGCCGACGGCGACCTGCTGAGCGTCGACTTCGCGGCGTCGGTCGACGGCTGGGTCTCCGACTCGGCGGTGAGCGTCGTGGTCGGCACCGAGCGGGCGGAGGACCGCCGCCTCATCGAGACGACCCAGGAGGCGCTCGCGGCGGGCATCGAGGCCGCGCAGGTCGGTGCCCGCGTCGGCGACATCTCCTTCGCCATCGCCCGGATCGCCCGGCACGCGGGCTACAAGATCAACGTGGACTTCGGGGGCCACGGCGTCGGACGCACGATGCACGGCGACCCGCATGTGGCGAACGACGGCCGACGCGGCCGCGGGCTCGTCCTGCGGCCGGGGCTCGTGATCGCCATCGAGCCCTGGTTCTGCGAGGGCACCGACAAGATCTACACCGACGACGACGGCTGGACGCTGCGCAGCCGCGACGGTTCCCGCGGGGCGCACTCCGAGCACACGATCGCGATCACCGAGGACGGTCCGGTCGTCTTCACCGCGCGCAGCGAGAACTACTGACGCCGGACCCACACCAGAGGGGGTCAGCCGCACAGAAGTTCGCGGACGACGTCGATGAACTCCTCCGACACCAGGTCGTCCCAGGTGAAGCGGCAGACGGTCCAGCCGTCTGCCATCAGCTTGTTGCCGCGCCGCACGTCCTTGCGGAAGGCATCGGCGCCGGAGTGGAAGGCGTAGCCGTCGAGCTCGATGGCGATCCTGCGGTCGGGAAAGGCGATGTCGATCTCGACCGCCTGGCCGTCCCGCGGCCGGACTGTGAGGTCCGGCTTGAAGCCGGTGACCCCTGCCCGTCGCAGCTGAGACACCGCGAGGCGTTCCAGCTCGGACTGCGCCCGGTCCCCGGTGCGCAGCAGCAACGTGCGGATGGTCGTGCTGCCCCAGCACCCGGGGTGCCGGCCGAAGGAGCGCTGCAGATCCTCCTGCCGTACGGCCCGTGTCTGCTTCGCGTGGTCGACGAGTGCGATCCCGCGTCCCGGGTCGTGCTCCCAGCGCGCTGCCGTCGTCAGCACGGCCCACGGGCGACTGACGACGGGGATCCCTCGGTGCCGCTGCCGGTCGCGGGGGTCGACGAAGGCCCGCGTCAGCCGTACGCCCGCGCCGGCCCGTCCGCTCGGCACGCCCGCAAACGTCCACCACGCAGGAGCCTCACGCTCCAACCCCCACCACCAGGCCGCGCCCTGCTCGGTCAGCAACGCCAGGGAACCCGCCCACAGGAGCGCGGCCCAGAGCGCGGTCTCCGGCAGCGGCGCAGCCGCATGCAGCCGGTACACCCCGTGCCGAACAGCCAGCCACTCGGCGGTCTTCACCTTGTGCTCGACCTGTCGGTAGGTCATGCCCACCTCGCGGGCCTGGGACAGCGAGATCACACCTGCTTGCCGCAGGAGATGCTCGCGCACGCTGGTGCTCATGGACTGAGCAACAAGGCAGTTCGGACAGATCAGCCGCCAGGTCGGTGCCCCTGTGGATCTTCCGACGCCGAAACCACCTCAGGTACGGACAACGGCACAGAAGTCTTCCGAGGGCGAAAAGCTCAGTGGTAGACGATCACCTTGTCGCCCGCGCGGGCCTGGGAGAAGAGGGAGGCGATGCCGGCGAGGTTGCGGACGTTCACGCAGCCGTGCGAGGCACCGGCGTAGCCGCGGGCGGCGAAGTCGGAGCTGTAGTGCACGGCCTGGCCGCCCGAGAAGAACATCGAGTACGGCATCTTCGAGTGGTAGATCGTCGACGTCCAGGTCCGCTCCTTGCGCGAGATGGCGAAGCTCCCCTCGCGCGTCGGCGTGCCCACGGCGCCGAACCGCACGTCCATCTTCAGCTTCGGCTTGCCGTCGACCACCCAGGTCAGGCTGTTGCTGCCCTTGCTGATGCAGATCGCCCGCCCGGTCAGGCAGCGCTTGTCCAGACCCTTGGCCGACGGCTTCGGCGTCCGGTCGAGCTTGGCGTCGTCGCTCGGCGTCCGGGTCATCGCGACCAGACGGACCCAGGTCCGCGCGTCCACCTGGCCGGTGACGGGGATGTCCCGCTTGCCCTGGAACCCGCGCACGCTGCTCACCGTGGCGGCGGCGTACGTGCCGGTCACCGAGCCGGAGAACCAGCCGACCTGCTTGAGCCGCGCCTGCAGCTCTCGGACCTTGTCGCCGCTCGAGCCCTGCTGGTAGAGCGCCGGGCCCGCGCGCAGCACGTTGTGCCGCTCGTCCTTCGTGGGCGTCTTCGTCCGCTTCGTCAGCTGTGTCCAGGTCGTGGCGTCCACCTGGCCGGTCTTCTTCAGGTCACGCCTGGCCTGGAAGCCCTTGACCGCCTTCACCGTGCTCGAGCCGTACGTCCCGGTGATCGAGCCCGCGAACCAGTCGAGCTGGCGCAGCCGCACCTGGAGGTCGCGGACCTTCTCGCCCTTGGCGCCCTTCGCCACGACGAGGGCCGGCTCGGACCTGCTCGAGGGCTTGGCCGCCGACTTCGTGACCGCCGACTTCGTGGCCGCGGCCTTCGTGGTCGTGGGGCTCGTGGCTGCCGACGCGTCCGTCTCCGCCTGGGCGCTCGTCACGGGAGCCGGTTCGGTCGTCGTGCCGCCCGGCTGCCCGGTCGGCACCGAGCCGCAGCCCGGCAGGAGCAGGGCGGCCGCCAGCAGCGCACCCGCCCACCCCGTCTTCGCGGTGATCCGCACGTGTCCCCCTGGTCGTCCGCGCGCACCGTGACCGGCGACGTCGTCGTCCGGTCACGCTAATTCACACGGGATCCGTCGTCACCCCTCGCAGCGCGATGACGCCAGGACGTGACCGCAGCCGCTCCAGGCGGCCGCCGTCGCAGCCGGCACCGACCTGCCCGTGACCGGGACGTGACTGGACGTGACCGGGACGTGATGGGACGTGATGGGGAACAGCACTCGGCCGCCAGGCCCTGGACAAAGATCCAGGACCTGGCGGCCGGTGATGTGATCACGACGCGCAGTCGTCAGGGCGACCGTGGCCGTAGCCCAGGTCGTGACCCGACGGTCGTCGTGCCGCTCAGCGCCCTCGCGGGCGACTGGCTCAGCGGCGACGAGCCTGCTTGGCGAGCTTGCCGAGGCCTTCCTTGAGCTTGCGCTGGTTCTCGGGCTTGGCGAGCTCGCGCGACAGGGTCTGCACGACCTTGGCGGCGACGGCGGTCTTGAGGATGGACTTGAGCATGCTCATCGGGATCTCCTGGGTGGGCTCGTCAGGACTCTCGACGATAGTCGCCAGGTCCTCGGCAGCACCGGGGGTACGCCCCTGACCCATCACTGAGAGTGCGGGGTGAATGTGTCGATTCCCTGACGGGCAAGGAAAGTGCGCCCTACCGTGGGGGTCACCGAGCAGGAGCAGGTGGCCGGACCCCAGTTGGGGGAGCGTCCGACGGGGGGCCTGGTGCTCCAGCCGGCCGCCCGTGGGCGGTCCGCCGGACGAGCGACCGGGCGCTTGGAGAGCAGGTCGCCCACGGAGCTCCGGGGTCAGGCCCTGGCCACGAGCACTCAGAAGAGCGTGTAGCCGCCGTCCGCCACCAGCACGCTGCCGGTCATGAACGACGCCGCGCTGCTGGCCAGGAACACGACCAGCGGAGCGACCTCCTCCACCGTCGCCTAGCGCTGAATCGGCGCGTCCTCGATCCACCGCTGCCGGAACTGCGGTTCGTCGACCGGCGCCATGTCGGTCTTCACGTAGCCGGGTGCGAGCGCGTTCACGCGGACCCCGTACGGCGCCCACTCCCGGCCAGGCTCTTGGTCAGCTGGTGCACGGCCGCCTTGGACGCGTTGTACGCCGGCTGCCACTGCGGCCGGTTGACGATCCTGGCCGAGATCGACCCGATGTTGATGATGGTGCCCGCCCGGGCCTCGACGAAGTGGCGGCCGAAGACCTGTGAGCACGTCCACAGCGCGTCGACGTTGGTGGTCATCACCGAGCGCCAGTCGTCCGGCGTCACGTCGAGGGCCGGGGCGTGGACGCAGGTGCCGGCGTCGTTCACCAGCACGTCCACGCGGCCGAAGCGCTCGAGCGTGGCGGTCACGACCGCCACCTGTCCGTCCAGCCGGAACCGGTCGAGCACACCCATGACGACCCTCTCCCCGGGACATCCCTGGCCCGGTGCCACGCCGTAGGCCGACGCCGGCGGGCGGTCCTGCGAGGTCCTGGCCGCAGTCGGCGGCGGATCGCGAGGTGCGCCGTACGCCGCACGGACTAGCGTTCGACGTGACGGTCCCAGCGAAGGGACCCACCAGACCAGGAGTCGCTCCGTGACCACCACCGCCCCGCCCGCCACGACCAGCACCGGTGGGGACTCACCCGCCCAGACGAACCGGAGCGCCGTCCTCCGCGGCGAGCGCGACCTGGTCGTCGAGGACCGTCCGGTGCCCGAGGCCGGCCCGGGCGAGGTGCTGGTCGAGGTCGGCGCGGTCGGGATCTGCGGCTCCGACGTCCACTACTACGAGCACGGCCGCATCGGGTCGTTCGTCGTGGAGGCGCCCATGGTCATCGGCCACGAGGCCGCCGGCGTCGTCGTCGGGGTCGGCGAGGGCGTGGACCCCGCCCGCGTGGGCCAGCTCGTGGCGCTGGAGCCCGGGATCCCGTGCCGGCACTGCGAGCAGTGCCTCGCCGGGCGCTACAACCTCTGTCCCGACGTCGTCTTCTTCGCCACTCCCCCGGTCGACGGGGCGATCGCCCGCCTGGTCACGCTCGACGCCGACTTCGCCTACCCGGCGCCGGAGGGCCTCGACGCGGAGCAGGCGGCCATGGCCGAGCCCGTCTCCGTCGGCGTCTGGGCCTCCCGCAAGGCCGGCGTCGGTCCCGGGGACCGGGTGCTCGTCACCGGGGCCGGACCGATCGGGCTGCTCGCCGGCCAGGTGGCCCGGGCGTTCGGGGCCAGCCAGGTCACCGTCACCGACGTGAGCGACTTCCGGCTCGGCGTCGCCGCCGAGCTGGGCCTGGACGCGCGTCGGGCCGACCAGCCGCTGACCAGCGAGTACGACGTCCTGCTCGAGTGCTCCGGAGCACCCGTCGCCGTCCAGACGGGCCTGGCCGCGCTCGCGCGGGCCGGGCGCGCCGTCCTGGTCGGGATGGGTCCGGACGAGGTGGGCATCAACATCCCGATGGTGCAGAGCCGCGAGCTCGTCATCACCGGCACGTTCCGCTACGCCCGGACCTACCCGGTCGCCCTGGAGCTCATCGCCTCCGGCGCGGTGAACGTCGAGCGCCTCATCACCCACCGCTTCGGCCTCGAGGAGACCGAGGCCGCCCTGACGGCCGGGCGGCGCGAGCCCGAGGCGATCAAGTCGATGGTGCTGCCGCAGGGCTGACCCGTCGGGGGCACGGAGGTGACGTCGACGGCGTCGCAGGAGCCACGAGAGCGGGGACGATGGCGGCGGACGGGCAGCACCCCGGTCTCGCGCAGGAGCTCGAGGCGCAGCGGCCGCGGCTGACGCTGCTCGCGCAGCGGCTGCTCGGTTCCCGGGCGGACGCCGAGGACGCGGTCCAGGAGACCTGGGTGCGGCTGCAGCGCTCGGACGAGGCCGGCACCGCGGACGCGATCACCAACCTCGGCGGCTGGCTCACGACGGTGACCAGCCGGGTCTGCCTGGACGTGCTGCGGGCCCGTCGCGCGCGGCCCGAGCTGCTCACCGACGACCCCCGCCCCGTCGCGGTCGAGGCGGGGCCGGAGGCGTACGCCGAGGCCGCGGACCGGATGGGCACCGCCCTGCTGGTGGTGCTCGACGCACTCGGCCCGGCCGGGCGGATGGCGTTCG
>Ga0210040_10000863_pt1 | contig 48424 bp, 33 predicted proteins | sample CryGeyCG12114_NA_FD_185462 | JGI IMG/M metagenome (GOLD analysis project Ga0210040, IMG submission 185462) | Groundwater microbial communities from aquifer - Crystal Geyser CG19_WC_8/21/14_NA (SPAdes) (version 2) | ecosystem: Environmental > Aquatic > Deep subsurface > Groundwater | place: USA...
TAGAACTACAGAGCTAGAATGAGTCGGAAAAAACAACGGAAGAAGAAAAAGAACAAAAAAAATTAAGAAATTGAAAAGTTTACGCATGCGCATGACCATGTTAAGGTTATCATCGAAGTTCAATGACTTGCATTTTTTTAGGTGTTATTACCGTAGGTGTTATTAACCTGTAGGTTATTTTACTGTAGGTGTTGCATAGGTCTTATTGCTGTAGGTCTTATTGCATAGGTCTTTTCACCTAGAATTCATTGGTAGTATTTGTAAACCCTCACTAGCCGAAAAACTGTGAGCGTTTTTGGCCTTGGTGTTTTAGTTGTCAACACTTTATGGTAACCGCAGCAGATATCGCTTATCTACTGTTGAAATATGAATGTGTCCACCTACCATCTGCAAAAAGTATTTTTCCGTAACTGTCATTTTCTAACAAATCTATGATGGTCATGGTAGATATTTTCCGTCTGTTTTTAATTGATATTCTCGATTAGGGCGTTTCTGCATAACCGTTGAAAACATGGATCTCAAACAAGAACGTCATGCATTTTACTTTTCACATGTATTTCACTTAGCAGCTTTTGTCGTAGAAGTCGCATTTTTCAATATCCCCCAGTGAATAAAATAATTATAATTCAGCTCAGTCGAGTAGACATTACGAGTGTCACATTTTGATCACCATTTTGGAGTTCCTGATACCCCAATGAAGTGGGGAAAGAGCGAAGCTCATCCTAAAGAAGATGGCGGGATCGAACTCCTACGAAGAAAAGAAATATATCCCAAAGGGTCCGAAATTGCAATGAAGTACGGATTTTTCATCATCCTACTTAACATGGCATTCGGTTTATTGCCCATCACCATCCGAGGAAATAAGATGAAATATATGCGATGTTCATTGGCCCAACTGTATGCACTCGTTTTTGGTCTCATCATGTGTTTCCTCTCCTTCGTATTTCTCCCTGTGGTTTTTCGTATGGAGATGGCCGGAGACACTATAAGTGAAACATCCATGGTCATCATGGTCATAGTACGGGTTCTTCATGTCGGAGGATTTACTTTACTTCTGATTCGAGGACATTGGGTAGCCAAAAGAATGGATAAGGTCTGGACCTGTGTAGGAAAACTAGTTCAAGTCTCTTCTTTGGATGCTTATGGGAAACTTTATGAGCTACTAAGAAAACTGGCATATTTCTCTTGGAAATCCCTCATCATTTATTTTCTAGCCATGGCTTCTCATTCTGTCTTATCATACACACACAGGTCCAACATGGTCTTACGTTTTTTATTCATGAGAAATGGAGTTTCCTATGCAGACTTCATTATGGAAAATGCTACATCTTTCCCATTCATACAAATTGGTTACGTCATATGGGATTTATGTAACATGAGCCACGTATTCGTTAGCATGTTCTTGGGCTTTTTAGTGACCACTATTACCGTTAGTCTGGAATGCGTTAATATTCAACTGAAGGAGGTAGTAGACGTTTTGTGCCGTAAGGGGACTTTAAGTAATTTTGGGGGCAATAGATTTACGGCAAGAGATGAATTTTTATTGGATAGTTTGGAGCGAACTCGCAAATGCTATCACTTATCGGAATGGCTCACAACTTACTGCAGTTCTTTATGGGGTATTTCGATCATCATTGAAGTCATCATTTTGATTGGAAATATGTTGGGCAACTTGTATTACTTCCTGGGAGAGTATCAAAAGTCTTGGTCACATAATATGAACCTGCTGACAAACAGTACATTTGAAGGAGCTGATGATGTCGTCAAACAGTTTAATTACACTTGGACTTGGACATCTTATTTGATTGCGGGATTTTGCCACTTTTACTTCTTTTACCAACTATGTGATGCTTCTAGCAAGCTGAAAACGGAGGTAAGACTGTTTTCTTTCTAAAAAGGCAACAATTGTGTGACTTATTTGTAAATTTGAGACGTATTTAGGGGTAGATTGAGAGTAGCCATGTTTCAGTTGAAAAAAGTCGCACTTCATAGTCGAATTGGAATGAATATACAAAGAAAATACTCAAACAATTATTCTTATCTATAGTTCTATGCAAAAAATAAATAATGTGTTAATTTTTCTAACAACGCAGTCTAGAAAGTCTCTGCAATTATTGAAAGAGATTCCATGTAATCTACGCTTGACAAGGGAGCTACAAAAAACGGTAAAATATCACGAAAAATAATATTGAAGTCGCAAAACACAGTAATTTGAAATGCTTTCATCATAAGATCATTATAATGCTGCAGATTGGAAACTTAAAAGAAGACCTAACCACATCCAACATAAGTCTGACTGCTACCAGCTACTTTCAAGTGAACAAAGTCGTGATCACATCAGTAAGTTGTTTCCAAATGAAACCAAAGGAGAAATATATTTTGGAAACGTACAATAAATTGATTTTTTAGATCACGGGATCTATAACAACCTATTTGATCGTGTTGTTGCAATTTGAAGCCCAAGAACAAAGTACGTGCCGTTGCATTTTTCCTCAACTAGAGAATGGGAATGACACGGATCCCAGATACATTTAAAATCGGCAGCCGATGTCGCTAATCGGCAGCAGTACACATGTGAAATGTGAGTCAAAAATAATTGCACACTTTATTCATTTTTTTCTCGCCTTAAACTGTTCAAACGACAATGGACAGCCTTACACATTCACACCATCTAATTATGCTAATTATTACTAATACTATTTACCGTTAGTAAGACTTACAGATTATGACTTGAACAGGAATTATATTATATTCCCCTCCCCCATTCCCTCAATTATATTATTGAATTATCAAAATAAATAAATAGTTCTAGTGGAAGTTCAATATCAGTGCAATCATCATCATCAATATTAACTTAATACTATTAGCACTCGAAGTAATTAAAGAATACAGATTTATGCAAAGCATTTTCTTTTCTTTCATACACAACCATTCGTTTACCTGAACCTACAACTGGATATTTCAGACAACATTTCAACACAAAATAAATAGTGCATGAAAACTAATTCCAATAAGTTCCCCAAAAAAATTAACCTCATCGCATCTTGGTATAATAATATCGAATTAGAACTTGCATGTTCGCCCATTACCCGTGCTATTACTGCTATTACACCATGTAGTGCTTCAGACCTCAAAATAATAAATACTCAAATTAAATTATTTTAGTATTTATATTTCGTCAATTTTTTTGGGGATTTTTCCTGATAACTTAATTAGTATTTTTCGTATAGGGTTTGAGATATTCGATCGTATTTCGTATCCAGAAAAATATTCAAAAATTAAATTACTCATTTGACATTAATCGAATTCTCTATTCACTATGCAATTATTCTTTTATTACGTAAGATTTGTGTGGTCAAAACTGTGTTATCGCTATTATTACGTTGAAAAAAAAATTACAAAGTTCATGCAGACATCTTGAGCAGTCAGCATCAAACACGCGTATTCTAAAGTGGACATCGGATTGTAATGCTTTCAAGTCAATGGATAATAAATAAACAATGGTCCAAATTATAAAATATTACAAACTATAAGAGTCATTCGCTCTGATCCACTACTTACAAAAATAAACTAGATGAAAAGGATGGACTGGTATTTATTCGAGGCTACATAGAGCTACTGAATCAGGTAGGACGAATGCCGATCTCAAAGACGAACGAGAATGACAGCACAAGACAAGGCAGAGACGAAAAAGATTCAAATCAAAGATGATCATCACAACTGCATGCATTTTTCTGAATGAATTCCAGTTTAGCTACACAGGTGCAAAAAATCAAAATCAGATAAGCTACGCTACAGAGGATAAATCACTCGAACACGACATGGAATCAGAGAAGCATTTTTGTTCATTGCACAGCTCAAAACAGCTTTTTTTACGAAATTGTACTGGTGCAAAATAGAGAGAGCTATATTATTGTTAAGTAGCTTTGCAGCAACAAGCGTGGTAAAAAATGAAATGCAAGATTCTTAATTATGACAAACACTAAATATTATGACCGCAAGTCAAAGCCTTTGCATAGAATACAAAACACAACATACATACATACATGTATACAATTTGTAATGGGATTTAAAGCCGAAAAAATTAATCCCTCTCACAATTCATCTCGAAGTAATGAGTAGCGACTGCTGGATGGAGCCAACTTCTTAAATGTAGACTCTGGAGGCCTCTTTGGTTGAGCAGGTGCATTGTCTGTAGCTGCTTCAGTAGGATCAGGGCCATAATGAAACTCGCGATGAAGTTTACCAGAGTTGAGATCGGCAATAAACTGTTTCAATTTTCCTGGGACTTCCATTTGACTTGCATCAGGAAATAAGTACATATGACGAAAACTATCAATAGCAATCAGAGGTAAATCTTTTTCCTTTTTCCCCAAGTGGTGCAAAGGATGAGCAAATGTTTTCCCATTGGCTGTCAAGAAGTTGATGTTTTCTGCAAGAAGCAATGAACATACACGTGAATCTCGGATTAAAATTCCGCAGAAGGAGTAAAGAATATTATGCATTATTAATTTTACGTCTTTCATCCAATAACTGCTCCATAACTACTTGGTTGAACTTTTTGACAGTCTGAGTATCTTCAGGATTGTAAAATAAAATGAGAAATGGTATTCCTTCTTCAGTTAGTTCCTCTGCGTTTTCAAAAGTTATCTCTCTGACTAACGGGACGCATTTGGACTGAATCCACGCAAGTAATTCATCAAAGTTTTCTGAATTGCCTTTGAATGTTTCATCCATTTCCACTGAAACGCTTCTATCAGGTCTAAACGCGATAATATCTTGATCTGGTGGGTGCATAGTTCTGGAAGCATCTCTGTCATAAAAATGTGCAACATGCAGGTAAATAATCAAGTCGCACAACCAAAAGGTCTAGAAAATGTAAAATATGATACAAGAATAGGTTTTTTAAATACCCAAATCCAGCATAAAATGCGCAGTCATCCTTCAAAGTTCCAGCTACTCTTCGAAAAGTTTCATAACTTTTACTGTTCTCTTCTCTCATGTATGCAACAAAAATTCTCTTTTTTTCCTGCGAAAATAAAACACAAGGTAAAGTACCCCAAGGTAAAGTAAATTCCATAACTTACCCTACCATTACAAATTCTAAAAAATAAATAAGAGCTCTAATTGCTAACATACATCAATATTTAGCACTTCTTTCAGTTGCTTGAATTCTTTGACCGGATTTTCTAATTGCTTTTTGATGAACTCTAAAAATGCCTCAGGAGATCTTTGACCTCTGTATTCCTTTTTTACAGGCAATCCATTTCGAATTAGCTTTAAAGTGGGATATTTCGATATCTTGTACCTTGCAGAAATTGTGCCTGAAAAGTAAAAAATACATTATGAGGAAATATTTTTTCTAAGAATCCTCCTCACTCTTTCGTTCGAAATGATTCTAAACTTACTATATTTTTCACTATCCAATCGACCTAAAATAGCCTTAGTTTTATCAGGAAACGCCTCTGAGACTTTAGTAGCTGCTTCATCAAAAATTGGAGCAAGAAGATTGCTGAATCGACACCAGTCCGCATAAAAGTTAACGAATACAATTTCGGTATTTGCTAAAAAAAAGTTTAAACAGTCAAAAATAATCCTTCCAATCCTTCTTCATATTTAAGAGCATCAAATAAGTAATCATTTTCAATAATATGAAAAAACGAACCGATTGTAGAGTCAAAATTTGCATCTGTTAACTCCACTGCTCCACTGTCCGTAGGATTTAAAGAAATTATGTGCTGCAATGCAATATTGTAAAGTTACATCATTAACTACTTCAACCCAAGGTATTTGCTTTCATTTCACATAAATATTTTCAAAGTTTACGGTTTAGTCTCATGAATAAATCTTACCAAAACTAAGGTGATTAGTAATCCTAGCTTGGATACATGACTGGTAACATCTCTTGAGTGCTTCATAATTGATAATATCTATTCGACCCCTTTATTGCTGTTGAGTGAAAATTTGTTTTCAAGCTTTATATGTACAGCTAACTAAAATCACTCGAATGAAATGTGAAATGCGGCAGACTTCAATTCGCAATTCAGTAAATTACACAATACCGACTGCACTGTTCAAATAATCCCTTGGTTCTGTACACTGTTTACAGTGCCATTTTCAATTCAATTACACATGTGTCCAAATTGTTTGTTTATATTTCGTCAAATATTATGAAAATCTGTTTTCAAATGTTTCTCTGTCAACTACAGTTTCCAAAGTGAGTCAAGGAATGTGAAATGCAAATATAGCGGTTTTAGGTATCACTCGTGATTCAATGTAATACATTACATATACATTTCAATGCATATCTTTGTTGGCATTTAAGTAGTAATACGCAACGCATTGTGTGGCTCCATCTCATTGGATGGATTTGTTCAGCTCCCATAAATGCCTGCCAAAACTTTATTGCTTGCAGTAAATGTAGGCCATTGACTATAAAACCTAAAGCCACATTTTTCCAGGAAAGAAGCACTTAATTAATTTTTGTATCGTACTTTATGTTGTTGTCATGAAAGTGTGCTTTCGAAAATAAAGTTTGCATTCACGAAGCTAATTGCGGACCGCGACTGCTTGGAGATCTTATGTTTGATCAATAGCGAGACTATAAAGTCAAGTTGCATGCAATTTGAGAGTTAATTTTAGCTTTTTCTCTACTACCTCACAAATACTATTTGGCCTATTCGATTACCTTGTCCTATTGTACACAAAAAACCTATTAACCGTTTTCGATCATGGACCCTCAAAGTCAAGCTAAAGCAATCTGGGATGCCCTGGATAAAATGGCAGCAACAGATCCTGAAGAATATAAAAAATTCATCCAGGAGCAAATGAAGGCAGCTGGTCCGCAGTTTTTTGCGTCAATGATGCAGGAAACAGTGAATAAATCAAAGGGCGTCTCCAGTTCACGAGGTTCTGATAACCTGATGAGCTCATTTGCTCAAATGAGTCTTAAAAACAAAAAAAGCAAGATAGATGACAGAAAAGTTAATGATAAAACATTTACTTCTACACGTAAAGAAGCTGTTAAACAGTCTCAAACTGCTACTAAAAGTAATGCTAATTCTCCTATGAAGGAAAGTGGGGATAGCGCCTGCAAAAATGAATCGTTGTCAGACGAATCTTTTGCAGCAGCTTCAGCGCAATCTTTGATTGGATCTATTGTAGTAGGTGTCAGATATTCATCATAAAGTTCTTCAAAACTACTAGTTTAAAAACGACTATATTTTTTTTAATAGTCACCTCAGCACAGAGAGCCTGAAGAGAAGGTTGAACTTTTGGAACCTCAGACATTAATTTCGGCTGCTGGCACAAAGAAAAAGGGCCCTCTAATACAAGAGATTTAAAAGTTGCAGCTCTCCAAATGTTTTAACATGATCAATGGTGTCGCATATGATGCATATGTTTTATCTTTCCCTACGTTTGTTTTATATTGCTTGTGGAATAAATTTTTATCTTAATCCACTGCTGAGCTAATGAGCCTTGTGATCGTTTGTAAATGTATGTGGAATCAATTATCAGTATCAGCGTTTTAAATCAGCAGAGTTCTATGTAGCATGTCATGTTTCATTTGTTTCAGGCTGAATTTCTACTGAATTTTTCCATGCAGATGCTCGTTGTGATTCATTCATGTATAATGAAAGGTGAAAAGGTCTATGATCACTGATGATTTTTTAAATAAGCGATAGCTCTTATATTAAAAGTTAACTATTAGGTTTCATCATCCACATTGCTCCGCATTATTAGCTTCCATACTCACTGGCCACTGGACTGGAATATCTGTCAATTGGATCAAAAGGTTTTGCATTTGAGAACATTTATGCAGAATTACGCTAGGCTCAAAAATTTACAAGTTAAAATATAGAACTTAAAGTTAAGGAATCTCATTACAAATTAGAAATTACTTTTATTAAACTATTCGAAGCATCTCCGCTACAGAAGAGCAATTTAGGCAACTTCATTCAAAATCGTAAAAATGTACAGAAAATTATTCCATGAAATATAAACTTAACAGCATAAGTATAAAGTATGGAATACACGATACATTTCATGCCAATTTTTTCAAGGTCTTGGTTTGCCGATTTGAAAGCCGGTCCCCCTGATGTTATCTTTGGGATTGCAGAAGCTTTCAGGAAAGATTCAAACCCTCAAAAACTAAATGTGGGCATGGGAGTATACAGGACAGAAGAATTGGAGCCGTACGTTTTACCTGCTATTCGAAAGGTACATTAGGTTGCTTTTTTCAAATAATCTTTTCTAAAAACATAGCACATAATATATCTTACCGCACAGGCAGAAGAACGAGTAATGGAAAAAGCGTTTGACAAAGAGTATGCGCCCATTACTGGGCTTCCTGAATTCTGCAAAGCTGCAGTTGAACTTGCTGTAGGAAAAAATCATCCGATGGTGCAGAATGAGCAGGTTAAGTGAATACAATGATAGCCATCCATAACTTGAGCGTTCTATACAAAAAATATTTAAATCAAATATTTATCACATTTTAACTTATTGTAAAACAAACAGAATGCTACTGTTCAAACAATAAGTGGGACTGGGGCCCTACGAATCGGTGGAAATTTTCTAGAGAAATGGTTCTCTGGAAATAAATGTATTTATCTATCCAACCCAAGTTGGCCCAATCACAAGCCGATTTTTACTGCTGCTGGGCTTCAGATTGGTAGCTACCGTCATTACGATCATTCTACAGGAGGATTTAATTTGAAAGCTGCTTTGGAAGATATCAGTAAAATTCCCGAAGATTCTATTGTCATGTTTCATGCATGTGCTCATAATCCCACAGGTACGGCAATATTTATTAGTATAGTATTGAAGTGTGCATTATTTTTATCTTTATTATGCTCCACAAGTAACTTAATGATCATTGTATGACAAGGTGCCGATCCCAGTTTAGATGAATGGGCTCAACTATCTCAACTTGTGAAACAAAAAAAATTGCTTTCATTCTTTGACTTATGTTATCAAGGCTTTGCTTCAGGTAAAATGATTCATAAATGCGTATTTAATGTTTGCGAATTAAAATTTAAAAAAAAATTATTTGCATGCACGCATAGGTGATGTTGACGTTGATGCAGCAGGGTTACGACTATTCTTAAAAGATGGACATCAACTTGTGTTGGCACAATCATTTGCAAAAAACATGGGACTTTACGGTTAAAAAAGATCCACAAAAAACTAGTTGTCTGACTATTTGCATTTAAAGCTTTTTGCTAACTACCTAATTTAGGTGAACGGGTGGGAGCATTGACGTTTTTCTGTGGGTCAAAACTGGAGGCTGAAAACGTCAAGTCCCAATTGAAAATCATAATTCGACCCATGTACTCTAATCCTCCAATTCATGGTGCACGGATTGCTACTGAAGTTTTAAATGATCCTGACTTAAAAAAGCAATGGTGAGTTTTAAAATCATTTTCCAATACGCATGATAGAGTAGCAACTTAAAGTCAAATTTCGCTTTACTCCTTACATCTCGCAGGCTTGCAGAGCTAAAAGGAATGACAGATCGAATCAGAAAAATGAGAGCTCTATTAAAGTATCATTTGGAACAAGAAGGATCTACCAAAGATTGGTCTCATATTGTAAATCAAACAGGCATGATGGCATATACTGGAATGACTGAGGATCAAGTACAACGAATTACGAAGGAGTATAGTGTTTATTTGACTTCAGACGGTCGAGTTGCAATTGTTCGGCTGAACATGAAAAATGTGCCATATCTTGCTCATGCTATTCATGCAGTTACGAAATGAGTTGTCTAAAAGTCTGAACTGAAAATACCATTTGGTCATTTACATGTGGATTCACATTCATAGATGGCTTTATGTGGATGATTTTACAGCGATTATAACATGTCGTTAAATGAAATAAGTGGTCAATAAAATGATCTCCTATCGGAGAGTTATCTTGTGCTGACCATTTGTGTGTGCAAGATGAATAATTTCACGCCATGTTTTTTAAGAGGACACATAAAAATTATTTTTAATTTTTTAATGCCACAAAAAATTCATTGAAATTAGGTGCTAAAGACTCTTTTGATATCTTTTTCATTTAAAAAACTAGCAGTTTTGCTTACCTGCAGGAATTTCCCAAAGACTACAGACCATTTCATTGTAGACTTCTTTGTAAGACGAATGTAAAAGAAATATTTAGCTTGGAACATGCAGATCGTAATTTGCATTTATTACGTGCATTTATCTGCATAAGACCCTGACAGTTCCATCGTAGCACCAGTGGGACAAGTTTACATACAGTGACAAACAGCACTAAAACTTTAGTGCAATTTATTGGAACTATTTACTCGAACTACTTACAAATTTGGACTACATAATAATCGTCACGGGTCATTAAAATACGTTACAGAGGAACTAAATTAAAATTCCAATAATTTTCGTGCAGCAATGAATTTAGATAAAAGGTATAAACAAAAATTAAACTGACGATCTATGGGACGGGGAAGGTTGGCTGGGGGTCTATTGTCTTTCTGCACAGGATAAATTAATTTCATCGATAAATTTATTTCAGTTTTTGTACACTGCCGACAAGCTTCACAGAATTCAAACGAGATGCAGAACCAACTTTCTCCACCCAGTTCGTAAAAGTTGGTCGAATGGAAGCAGGAGATAATGGATCTCATCCCTATCCTCTCCCCAACTGGGTAGATCCCGCATTAATTAAACAAGGACAAGAATTTGTGCGTCAAAATTTCTTCTCTGTATTCTTTGCTCATTTTATCTCCTTAATCTTCCTTTTGAGTTACACGCCAGTGAAATTAACGCTACTCAAAACACAAGAAACCGATACTTCCTTTAAATCGTTGAGACGATATTTAAGCACACTACTGCACATAAAACTTTGGTATGAGGAGGACCTTTTGACTCCCACAGGGAAAGCTGCAGAAGACGCATACAAAATTCGAAAAATTCACGGAGCAATCGCAAAAAAATTTCACAGACTTGGATACTCGATAGAAGAGGAAAACAACGGGCACTCGGATCCAGTGTCTTCTGCAGTAGAAGAAGACATGAAAAGGGGCACTATCGATGACTTACCCCAATCAATTATGATCGATAACTACAACACGTTCAAAAATGCTCCAGTGACAAAACAAATCTTTGTTAGTCAACTTGATATGGCGGTGACTCAATACGCATTTGTGGGGTTCATTGTCATGTTCCCCACAGTTTTTGGAATCTGGGGAACGGAGAATCAAAAAGGGTTGCAGGGATTTCAACATCTTTGGGCTGTGTTGGGCCATCTATTGGGGATTGAGGATAAGTTCAACTTTTGCATTCCAAATAATTTGGATGATAGGAAAAAACAAAGAGAGTGTATCTTGTACAAAGTGATTCTACCTGAAATGAGGTTCTGCAATGCCAACACTGTTACACTGTGGCGATCACTGATCAATGGTTGGTCACTGACGGTTCCATTTTTGAGTTTTAATGGAGTCCTATTGTTCGCCATCAGAAATGTAGCCAAGTTCAAAGGGGAAACTGTTGCCGCCATGATGAATGTCTATGATCGATTTTGTTACTCTTTCATGTGTGTGTGCTTTAAACGGATGGATTGCTATATGGTGGTGGCCATCTTGAATTTCCTTTTGCGAATTCTTGTTGGAATTTGTCAGACTATGTACATAAAAAGGTATCGCGGTTCTCAAACTATAGCGGTTACTAATGTATAGCAATTTTGAAAATTGAACTCAAATGGAATCGGAAAGTTTGATTGATGTAACTGCTTTTGGTTATATTTTAAGAATATGGTCTGTCTCTATTTGAATAGAGGATTTTTAATAATTGTAAGAGGACTTTTTTAAGGATTCTGATTTAAACCTAGTCAAATAAGTCAAGCAATTCTTGAGTTAAAAATCATAATTCAATTTTATAATTTTACTGATCATGGCTTAAGCTCGCGCGTTCTTAAATAAAAAAATTGTCAGTGCTAATTGCTTTTGCTAGTATGTAATGTTTAGGAAATGAATTATCCAAAAGTATATTTGATATCTTGATCTAATCTGATAATTGCGTCAATGTTGAGGTAAATATAACTTCTAAGTAAGTATTATATTAAAATAGTGAACAGGATGTGTTTCTTGAACAAAAACAAACGATGAATAAATAAATAAAATTTAGAGTTGATGAGAAATGTATGAGGACAAGTTGTGTTCATCTCATTTCAGAGCATAAGAGAACACTGATTTTAATCTTTGATATCGGCATACCTACTGGATATACATTCCTGTTTTTCGATCTCTCCACCTGTGTTGCATTACGTTGTGTGCAGCGTGCAACCTGAAGGTAAAATCAACTTATTGTGGTTTTCAATCTTTCTTGAGCATTGTAAGCTGCCATTTCAGTCAGGCTGATAAACATTTTTCATTTTAATGATTGCAAATGCGACAAAAAAAAACCATGAAACAACAAAATCGTTGGAAAAAGTACATTAAAACACTGCGACAGATTGAGGGAAACATAATTTATTGTTCTGAGGAAATGGCATATTGTACAAGTTTAAGGGGATTGATGAAGATAGATCTAAACCCTTTTTTATCATAAAGGTATTGTTATGCTACAATAAAAGTTAATACCACTAACAATTTTGAGTTTGTAAGCCTTGCATCTCTTAATATCCTAAAAGAGTTAATCGTAACAAAATCGAGAGCAACATTTCATTAGTAGTTATTAAATTCAGTCGATTGCGTACACGCTATGGAAAACAACTTAACAAATATACATGCACTGCATAATACTTTTCTTTAAATTTATAAAAATACGAATAATATTTAACAACATACACTATTGACTTTTCTAAATATAATTAACCAATGCGAACCAATCAGTGCGAAATAGGCGTGTATACAAAGTTCAAAGATTTCGAGCCAATATCCAAGCGATTTCTGGGCAAATCGTAGTTTTCTTTAGACTCCAATGAAATTTCATAGTTAGTACAAAGGTTTCCAATAATAGCAGTGGTCAACCACATGGCCAGTTTGAATCCAAGGCACTGTCTACTGCCGGTACTAAAGGGAAGGAAATGTTCTGGCTTTTTAACATTACCGTCAACAAGGAATCTTTCAGGCATGAATTTTTCAGGTTCATTCCAACACTCTTCAGAAAAGTTAAGGTCTCGGTTGTTAAGAAAAATGACGGTTCCCTTCTTTACGGCAAAGTCTGTAACAGCAAAATAAATCATGTTTACTTCTCCAAACAAAATCCAATGTAGGTCAATCGGAATTTTAAGCATGAGTGAAACCATCTATGCACATTTGACTAACTCACAGATCATTATGGTAATGAAATAAATTTCCCTTTCTTGTATTTACCATCATATGTAGAATAGTATTTGTAGTATTTACTAGCAAACATTACATTTTCAAATGTTTTTGGCAATATAGATTTATTGTGATCAGGGCCAAATCATTGTGACACATGAGTGACCCAAATATTTGCACTTCGGCTCAAAAAATGTTTGCCAAAAGAAACTTTCTCCTCCATTCCACTCTACCCTTTGCTCCTCAAAAATACATAATTTGGTGTTCAAAGTCCAGCTACAGTATCATTTGCATGCAAGACAAAACAAAGAGGCGCACGCTTACCGTCAATCGTAGTATCTGCAGTGGCAACATGGGGAACAATAGGTGATGAAATGAATCTGGTCATTTCCCAAACAGCAGCTTCAGTGTATGGAAGTTTGTCACTGATGGTTGCAATTCCATTAGTATTGCGTGCTACTTCAGCCCTGATCTCTGCTTGAGCCTCAGGTTCGTTTGCCAAAAAGCAGAGGGCTCGCAAAATGAAATTAGAAATGGCGGAATGACCACCGACAATGTCTTCAATGGAGAACATAGCTTTATCCAGGGTCATATCGTCATTGTTGTCAATGTAGTCCAAAAATGAGTCTAAAAGATCCCCAGTCTTCTCTGCATCTCCTTTTGGTGATTCATTGTTGTTGAGATCGACTTTTTGAGCTCTGGCTGCAATTCGAGGCTCCACACATTGAGACATAAGGAAATTTCGCACATTTTCAGTAGATTGGTGATACCAAGATTTGTCAATGAAAGTCATGAGAGATGGGAAAATGTCCCCGATGCATTCTTCGTTAATTTCCTGGAAGATGTCTTCAAATCCGGTGACCATTTTTTGGAATCCTTCATTCTCCTCTCCGTCGACAACGTCCAGGTTGAAAAAGTAATGCATAAAGATGCCAGCCAATAGTTGATTAAATTCTGGTTTCAGATTTTGAACACGGTTGGTTTTGGTCATGATTTCGAACTTGTTCATAAAATTTTGAATTCGGTCGGTGGAAATTTTTGACAATAATTCTAAAGAGTTTGATCCAGTACGCGGTAAGCTGTGTGCGGTGATGACATTACGGGATTTGGCATGGGTCGTGGTCCAATCAGCAAATGCTAGAGCTGTTACAAAAGAGCGGAAAATTTTAAATCAGTCTTTGTTCTCCAGTTTGTAAATGTAAACAAATATTATTATAGTTTACAAACAAAAACTCACAATTATTTTTGTTGCCACCAAAGAGCAGATTGTGCCTAATGAAATTGGGTCGAGCGTCCAACAAGTGAGATTTTTCCGACAAGATTTGTTTTTGGTGTTTCACCCCAGAAAAGACCATGGCCTCCATACCTCCCAACTTCAGTGCTACGACATCTCCATATTGCTTTCTCATAGCCGTGAAAGCATCACAGATATCGCGGTATTTAGCAACGTATGGAATACTGCCAATAATTGGCCATTGTCGTGGTCCAGGGGCAGCTTTCCCTTGAAACATCAAATCTGTAAAGAAAAATAGTCCATTAGTATCAGTGAGTAAGTAGTGTATCTTAAATGCCGAAGAACGAAACATGCCGTATTTGTGTTTTATGTGTTATACGCCGAAAACAGTTTTTCAAGAGGACCAAACTGAGTGTCTCGGTGAGTACCTCTGGACGGTGTAAACTGCTTACCTTTTTGTTTTCGAGATTTTTTGTCTGCAAAGAAGAGTGCCAAAAAGATGGCAAATGTAGCGAAGAAAACGTATGTGGTTAAAAGAACAGCCATTTTGATAGTTTTAATGTTTCAAATTTGAGTTAAAAACTTGATAAGATTGAAAAAATTTGTAGTTGAACTTCTCGGACAGCTAAACACGAAATGCTCAAAATGTCACGAGGAGGAAGAGGATGAAGAATGAACTGAAGACACTATTGTACAAGACTCCGTATTTATAGGTGAAACAGAAATACTTTTCATCCATAATCCATAATGCATGAAGGTTTGAGTAAGTTTCATCCATATTCTAATGGGCTACATTGTGCCAGTCTCTCCTGTTCGGTAGGTTAAAAAAAAGAGTTTTCAACACGGATACCCGGTGTATGCTATAGTATAGTTAACCTGTAGTAATTGATAAATAACTCTGACTATTATACATTTTCGTCATAAGAATCCATCACGTAGCTTGATTTCCTTCTTGAGAATCAAATATTTGCATTGACGATGCTTGTATACCGAATATACCATTTGGGTTTTCAGGTTGGATACAGATGTAAGGTGTGCAGGAGCACATTAGCATTAGTACTTGTGGAGAAAATGACTTACACAGGCAGTTCATAAGTATTTAGATTTATTTTCATCGTTACTGATAATCTAAAAAGAGAGAATGACGGTGGCGACCAAATGAAATTGAAATTTCATATATCGTAAATGCATCGCATATAAGCACTGGTTTTTTTAAGAAAGAGTAAGTTAGTAAACATAGCAGGCATACTGTATGTCAAAAGTGAACATAGACTCTCTCAGACTAGAGCAAATCATACATGAAAGTCACTTCAAGTGTAAGCTATTCCAGATCTGATAAATAGATTAAAGACATTTTAACACCTGCCGCCCATTCCTTCCCTCTACTGGTTATGGACTTGCTTTTACGAAATTATTGAATTTGAGTTTCATGATAACCATCACTGCCGAATTCACAAGTTTATTATTTGGCTCATTTTTCTCCCCCAATGATTCTAACTTGTTGCAATTTGGATTACCATTTTTCTCCTTCACCTGCGTACAATCTTATCATTAGTCTGATCAAGTTATGTAGTCTTTTTCTTTGTATGATAATAAAAGAACGGTCCTTTATTTTATGCGCACAGTGTGTTGCAAAATACTTTTGATGACATCTTTGGCTACGTTCATTTCTATTGGTTTACTCATCAGGCATCAGGCCAAATAAACGATCAAAAGATTGCTAGTGCCTCAAACCTCACCATTTGTTTACGTATTTTGCATTATTTTCACAACATTTACAATTTTTAAACAAAACAAGAAAGCTCTGTCATAGCCATTTTTTTCATATGACTTTTAAGTATTTTATCCTGTAGGACGCGGTACCGCATTGGCTGATTTGCTGAACATTTTTAATTCTCGACTCACTCATTTCAGAGTTTGGGCCAAATTTTGAAAACAAGTCAGAAAGGGAAATACCAATTATTGGCCTATTTTCTCAAAGTGTGCATAAACAAAAAACTTCATCATGTAATACTAACAATCCGATACTATTAAAAACAGTAAGTTCTGTTTTGGTCAAAGTATGACTTGGGATTTCCAAAAGGTATTTTGTATCAAGGAAAACAATAAAAATTCCGTATCTCGTATCCATGCAGTCACTCGACTCAACATTAAAAGTCAAGCAAAGTTTAGCCGTAGGTGAAAACATACTTCTATGCTAAATTTGCAATAAATATGAAGCTTGTGTGATGATTTAGTTTTATCCGGGTCCAAAAATAATATTTTGTTCTTCAAGGTTCATGAATCCATAATTTTGGTACAGAAACAGATTCTTTTGGTTTACATCTGGATTCTTTTTTATAGAAAAATCAAAATGCAATTGTGCAACCATTTTCCAGAATCACATAGAATTATCGTGATTTTTATGCAATTTTCTTCCGCATTAAGCGCAAAACAATAGCAAAAAAATAGTTGGCTGATTTTTGCATCAGAATGGTTCTTTGGAAGAGATTTTAAAAATATTATACTCTTGATTTGAATTTATTATTTTAGAAAAGAGGACCAGAACCAGTCTCTTACTATGTTTTGCCAATCTAATCATAAAATTCTTATCCAAAAAGTTACCAGATTTGCCAAAAAAATTCATAAATGTATTCTATACGGCCCTACGGCCCACTTAATTGTATGCGACGCCATTGTGATAAGTTCACTAAACCTCCACCAACTGAAAACTGATGGACGACGAAAATTCGGATGACAATCTAATGGTGGATTTGAAGTCAATAGTTTGTGAATAAAACGATTTCATCTCTGCATAGCTGATCATGATAACAGATTAGATATATAGCTAACTCTAAAACAAGGAACTTGTACCTGATAGAGCACTGACTGTTTGCGATTTTTGCAGAATTTAAAACTATAGCATCGTCTGATTGACGGCGAAGTTCTAAAGCAAAACAAAACACCAGAGTTATGTTGATTTTGATTCTGATTCCTATACGCGATATTATTTTTCAAGAAAACCGATCTGATTAAGTTTTTGCACATGCTTGTCGACTTGTACACATTAGAAACCTAAGGTGCTTTAAGTTACAAGTCTTTCGTGAATATAGAACAATCTGCTATCGCCATGATCAAGTCAAGTACGCCTTAACATTATAATATTACACTTTAAGAATACGCCATATCTTTTTATCAAAGAAATCTATAATGAAAATATTGTTTCGTTCAATTCTCCCGATTTAGGCAGCTTTTGGAGAGTTGGCAACTGCTAAAAGGTCATAACCGTGCAGGTACTTGTTAACCCTTACTTACTGACTGAATTATCATATCTCATTTATAAAGACCTGTTGATTTTCAAATTATATTTTGCAACAATAGAATCTCGGTACAGAAGAAATATTTAAGCACATCATTTTCTCTGACGCGAATTTGAACTAATAAGGTTCATTGAATTGATGAACTCAGGTTCGTTGGCTTTTTCTTGTCTTTATGAAAGGGGAATTGTATTGTTTTCCAAAAACAAAGAACTTTTAGTTGTTTTCTTGAGTACTTTGTACGGAATTTCCTTTGAGGATGCTCTGATCTTGCAATTATACAGGACTTTAATTGCGGATTGTATTGTTTGCTGTTAATGCTGAAAAGAATAAATGTGGTGTCTATACTTATAATACAAGAGAATTATTTTTAAATGCGAATTTCAAGATGAACATTAATTCTCAACAGTTCAACATTATACTTTTTATTCACTGCATTATATTCTAAAGCGATTACAACTTATACTATAATATGGCGACATTATAAATAATATTTCAGATAAGCTAGCATTTATCGAGAGACATAATAACAATAGTAAAACATTAACTATACACTGTATGAGAAATCATAATATTAACAATCAAAATAATCAAAAGTTTCGTACTTAATACAATATACGTTTTTATAACGTGACGACGTCATAAACTTAAGTCAATTAAATGTAAGATGGCATTCATGAAAGATTAAAATGCTGGCATATTTAAACATACGCTTGTACATTACATTTGAGGAAGGCATTACGATCACTAAATTATTATTGCTTTGAAACCGTGTTCCATTCAAAATATAAGAGAAATCACAATAAGGCATTACAAATAGGGCGGAGATGAAACCACTTCTGTGTTTTAAGTATATCATTATAGACCGGGCCATATTTCGGCTTTGTACAAAAACTTCATCTTTTCTAAACTCATTCTGTCATAACTATACATTCTTAGGCACAAGGTACTTTTTATCATTCATATTTCAAGTTTGAGCTACAAAGGTTTAGAATTTTTTAAGGTAGATACAGTCCCTTCATATAATTTAAGTAGCTTGAAAGTTTCTCTCATCATATTTAAATTTACTTCACGAAATTTTAGGTACAGTGATAGTTCTAAAGCTACAGAGCAAAATTACTTTCTCTGTTCATGTTTAAATTAAACGATAGCTAAGACCCAACATGTAGTTCATAGCATGTCACCAAAACTATGAAATAAATAGAAAACATAAGGGAATGTAATGTCAAAACAAGGCATAAACGAACATTTCCAATACGTGGAAATATGTGTAAGAAGACAAACGAGTGCACCCACCAAAACAACAGAATATCATACTTAAAATCAACATGTACCGTGCTATATGCTGGTTGGTAGTGATAACAGTACAACGCAAATACGTGACAGGAAGAGCATATAAAGAGCATGATTAGAGAGTCAAAGAAAAGATTAATCCAGATTATAATACTTGTGAGTCTAGTCTATCATTAAATAAAAGTAGCCAACAATGATTGTTCCATGCTTTATAGTATCCCGTCTCATCCTTTTTAGTGACTCTTTTCCTATTGACTCGTTCTACACTCATTTATTTCTTGCCGGCAATGTGGCAGACTTTTGCTTGTCCCTACAGAAAGCAATCAAAGTGAAAAAGGAGACCTTAGATTCAAGTACAGTTTCTACCCACAAACTTGGCACAGACAGATAAACCATAGTGAAAGCTACTTTAAAAGCGTCTGGAAATTAAACTACCATAATAAATTGATTCAATCAACTACACAATAATAATAATAAAAGAAAAGTCACAAGCTTTGTAAAAAGCAACAGCATAATGTAGTCTACAAGCCTACATTAGACACGACACAAAATATATAAAAACAACAGAGGCTAAAAAATGGATGCAACACAATGCGGTCTATTTTTTACGTTCAGTTTACATATTTCAAAGTCATAACTTGGGATAAAATAAAAATATCTGATAGATACACAGCTGTACAACAGTACTAACATAGTACAATATGAAAAAGCATGCATTAAATGGATCACAGGTGTTGATACATGCAAATCAGAATACATACGAATCTTGAAACACAGATTATAGGGGTACACCCGATGCCGTGTAAACTCGTACATTTCTACGTGCGTAAATCTCCCAGCCAATCAGATCAGTAAAGAGAAGTTGGAAGTCTGCTCTGATTGGCTGGGAGATTTACGCACGTAGAAATTTACGAGTTTACACGGCATCGGGTGTACCCTTTATGTATGTTAGCAACAGTAACTAAAAAATGTTGCACACCCTACAAACCGTGTATTTGTAGTGGCTAAACAAGTGACGCAATAGGATCAGCTTTTCGTGCTCATGCATAAATTCTGTGCTTTTTTAAGCCAAGGAAGAAGGTGAAGGAGATACTGCTGTGGACTCGATTGGGAAACACACACTTCAACTTCTTTGATCTACCAAGACTCGTGAGGAACTATATTACGTACACAAACAGGACACAGTTTTATAATGCATTCTTATATTGTCATTTATATTTTACTTGAACGATTAGCAACAATCACTAGAAGTAAAGTGATTCGATAAAAGCTTCTACTAACGCTAACTACTAGTCGTTGCTGCAGTAAAAATTGCTTATAGGTCACAGCCAATATTAAATGTCTGTGCCATATTACTTTTTTCATTGCTTTTAGTTACTGCTAGTAGAAGATACGTAGAATACAGACCTGGATTGATTGACAGCACGAAAGCCTCCTTTCACTATCTTTTTGCTGAGGCGAGAAACCCATTGCTTTTGATCATCTTCACTTGGTGCTAAAAGCAGTAATTCTTTGGCTGTGTTAGGATCATAGTGGACTTTGCAAGGTGCTAGTCCTCCTTCTGAGTAATGCTCATGGTGAATTTTTATTCGGCACCCTGAAAAAACGTATACATACATTACAGAGTAAGAGAAATTGCAGGCACGATACAAACTCTATCAAAGGAAAGGTAAGAAAAATGTTAAACTGAAGAGTACAGATAAATTTAAACTAGTTTTTGATCTCTATCTGTAGCAGACTGACTACATTTCAAAATTTACCACGACCACGATACCATAGGCAGGCAGTCAGGCGTCATCAATCAATCACCAATAATTCTCCTATGGACTAAACTGACTGAAGAAGCTGTCATTTCTTAATTGTATTCATCATTGCAATTTTTCTACACCTTTATTTTTTTAAATCTTGTCTGTTGTCTAGCCTGGACAATTTCGATGACGATATAAAAGGGTACATGCTACAAACGAGCGTCACACACTTCGAGTGTGTCTAAAACTTGGCCCTCGAATGTTTTTAAATTACTTAATTTTTCAGCATATTCAACTACAACTAATAGTTAACCGGGAAAAAAGAAGTCAACTCAGACAGTATATTCATATACTGGTGGTTAAGATTTCGTCATAACGTACTTCAAGAGTAGCAAATATAGAGCATCATTGAAGACTTCAATTTTCATAGTCGTAACCAATGAACCAAGTAACAAATATTCCAACTCCTATCAGGAGCACCAAATGCCGAAATTGGTTGGAATCTAAACTACATGAGAATTGATGGTTCCAGCCTGGAGCTTCGAACAAAACTAAAACGACTAGCCATACAGTTTACATTTTTTAACTTACTGGTGCACGCTAGAGCTGAAGGAGGCCTAAACATATGCCATAACGGCTTGGGACACACTTCACATGTAGTTGGCATATGAAAAGTTATGGCAACTAGCTCATGACCTTTGTACATCACAGTTCCAGTTGGCTTCTCTTTGTCTTCGGAGGGAGTTTCTTCAGGTTTCGTTGCTTCCCCCTCACCAGCATAGAGAAGCTGAAAATTATAATTACAACAATTGAAGTTAGAGAACATCTAAGCAATCAAGAATTTCCATACAGTCTTATGGAAATCAACATTTATTAGATCAGAAGACAAATAGTCTCGGTGGTAAAATTTCGTCATCGAGCTTCCTCAAGAGTAGCAAATAAACACACATCATTTCATAGTCCGTAAATACGGATGTTAATACTAGACATAAAAATTTAACAGCAACAAAAAAAACCATTAGTCTATAAAAAACGTACCTGAAAGATCTTAGGAATTTCTTTGGCATCAGCTCGAATTACATCGCCTTGTGTTACGGAACGTACGTGAAAAACTTTGCTGTAATTCACAGAAAACAAGCATTATCATGCAATTTTATAAAATTATACATGGAAAAAGACAGTCGTTTCCTGGATAATAAACATTTAAGCCAGCCAGCCAAGCGACAGTTACTTTTAGAAGCTCATATATTTGACACCTGACAATTGAAATAATTTTAACTGTGTCATCTCCATTTCATTTCCTTTTTTTTCAGTCCCCTACGTGCGTAGATGCAAAATTATCCAGCATCCTTAACTGGAACTTACCAGTCGATTTCAACATTCATCCACAACCAGACTATCACAACAAAAAACCCCTTGTGTATCAAGTATGAATGAGCAGTGTAAAGGAAAGGAAGTCAACTCAGACAGTATATTCTAATACTGGTGGTTAAGATTTCGTCATAACGTACTTCAAGAGTAGCAAATATAGAGCATCATTGATGACTTCCACTTGATACACGCATGCATGCAATTATATTTATACAACCCAGCGAAAAGTTTCTTAATTCAATTTATTGATCTATACTAACCCATTTTTGGATTAACTTACTTTAAGTCCAGTACACGAGTAGGATTTTGCCGATCTTGGTCAGAATTGTAGAATATGATTTTCCGGGAGGACACCACTACAAACTGCTTTCTCCAGCCATGTCTCCTGATGTTTTGCTTGGAAGGGAGTGAGACCCAACCTTCCATTCTAGTTTCATCCACGACCATCCCATCTCCTTCATTAGAGCTTACACTGGCAGTCTCACTTAATTTCCGCGTCAGAGCTTCAATTTCGGACTCTTTCGAGTCCAACTCCATTTGAAGTTTTAGCTTATTGTGGTGCTCTTCATTCAAAGAGGCCTGCTGATCTTGAAGTTCCTTTTGCCATTTCAATGTCATTTGATTAAATTTTTCTTTTTCTTGCGTGAGCTCTTGTTGGAGTTTCCGACATTCACGTTCTTTTTTCCGAAGGTCGCCTGACTGCGATTTTTTATTAGATGGATTCATATCTTTACGATTCATGATTTCCGCTAATTTATTCACTGCCTGGAATTTTAACAACTGCTCAGTTTGCAGTTGCTTCTTGAGTTTCTCGACGTCATCACCTTTGGATTTCTCAAGATCTATTAATACACAACGGAAAAGGCTCTTCAGACATTTGTCATCCAGTTTGGAATATTTTACAACTTTATTTGACTCACAATGGGGCAATGTAGGAAATATATTCTACAATCTATAAAGTATTACACATGTAAGCTTTGCTCACCTTCTTTGGCAGCTTTCAAACTATGATTAAGCTCATCACGTTCTTTTTTCAGTACATCTACGGATTTCTTGTACTCTGTCTCTTTCTCACGGAGCTAAAATTTAGATATTAAAAACCATTCATCAACTAATACAAAAACCGTTTAGTCAGAAAAAGAAGTCCTTTCTTAGCTAAATTTACTCAGTCGAAAGATGGTGATTGATATCTCGTCATGAATTTATCCCGAATAGCAAATATTATAATCATTGTACAAAACTTTTAAAACTGATTATGCTATAAAAGAAACATGTTTAGAATAACTTACAGAGTTCACCAGGACTTCTTTGTTATGTATTTCAGTCTTATGCCTCGCCACTAGGTCTTTAATCTCTAGCTCTTTCATTGTCTTCTCTTTCTCCAGCTCAGCAATTGTTTCATGAGCTATGCTCTTGGCCAATGCTTCTGTGTCTGCCTTTCCAACCGAAATTTGTAGTTGACGAGTGAGCTCATTCCGTTCCTCCTCCAACTCTTGATTCTGACGACGCGTCTCCTCAAAGTCTTCTCGTAGGTCAGTGAGTTGAGCTTTGTAAAGCGTCTGAACAAAAAAAAAAACCACATGCATTAAGAATTGAGTTGGTAAAACAGACAAAATTAAACAATTTGCAAGGAATTCTTACGGAGAAATGCATTTCTGTATCAAGTTGTTCCTGTAATTCTTTCATTTGTAAATCATCCACGGCTTTTGTTGCTTTGATCTTTTGTAGCTCATCTTCTAATGACTTCCTAAACTCCCTCGTTTCGATGATTTCACGATTCAGTTGTTTCTCTTTCGTTTTGAGTAATGAGATCTCGGATGTTTGCATATTTATGTCGGATTGGAATTGAGTACGCCTTTGAGACTCTTGTTCCAGTTGAGTGACCAATTCCTTTCTTTTCTCTTGTTCTTGGCGCAATTGTCCTTCCAATTTTTGTAGTTCAGCTCTAACTTGACGGTAGTCAACAGACAACATGGACAATTTTCGTTCAGATTCTTGACCAGAATTTTCTGCCTGCACTCTTAATGATTTCTCCTCATTCAGTTTAGCTTGGAGAGCTGTTAAATATATAATCAAGGACAAACATTAGTACATATACAAATATAAACTCATGCAAGTTAGAATTTTCAAATCATTTCCAGAAATATTCAATAGATTTGATTTTTGATTGATACTAAGTACATTTATTTTTTGCTATTGATCTCTGGATTTAGATCATGTAGCTACACTAGTTCAATGACATCATTACTGGGAAAAGAAAGTCAACTCAGACAGTATTATTCTTATACTGGTGGTTAAATTTTCGTCATTACGTACTTTAAGAGTAGCAAATATAGAGCATCATTGATCATTGAAGACTTCTTTTTCCATTATGTCAAATATCGAATTTACATAATTACTATATTCACTAAACATGTCCTATCCTATCATTTAGATAAAACTTTTGGAAACCCAGACTGCAATAACTTTTATCTACGGGCATTTCATCAAAGCAACACGAAATGTATAAAAAATTGTAGAAAGCAAAAAAAAAACTAGAAAATTCCACTGCATCCTATTAAGCCAAACGACTGATTTATGCATGTCTGACCTAATTTCGTAGGATTTCGTGAGCTCATCAAACTGTCAAACAGTTAAATTGACTTTCTAATGACGTTTCACGTATTCACCCCAATGTCAATGTTGAGGAGGAAACCGGCAGCAGCAAATGAGACCCGATTGTATTTTTATACATGCATGCATGCATAAGTATTTCAAATCAACACAGCCTGAAATGTGACTTATTTAAGCATCTGACGGATGATTTTTGCTTCCTGGTTTAAACGGTTCTATCAAACTTACTATTTTTAGGGATCATCTATCATCTATAACACCGAATTCGCAAAAAACTATAAATGTTTATACATTTTAAAATTTGCAAAACAGTAAAACTTTACAGTGAAGACGATTTAAAATAATGCAGCCTCATTGCATCTATAATTTTTTCACACTACGAGCAGAGCTGGTCTTACCCAACTTCATGAAAATTTGAATATACGTAATATCGCAAACGTAAGATCAAAGTTGATATCGAAAGCATACTATCTACGACCAACCATGGACATTTTTGAATTTAAAAAATCGGCAAATGAAGATGATGCATTGCAAATTCGATTTGCAGAAAAAATTAGACACTAGGAACACACGCTGACGCTGTATTCTTAATTCAAAAGTAAAAACCTTACCTTTAACTTGATCTTCTTTATCATTCGAAGGACTCCTACGCTCCATTTCATTATGAATAGCTTTAACTTCCTGATCATATTTGGCACTCAAAGCTTTCAGTTGCAGCTCTAATGATGCGGATGACTTTTCAGCTTCAACTAATTTCTGTAGTAATGCTTTGTTGTCCTGGATCATACGATTTTCACGATCTCTCGTAGCTAATAATTCTGATTGAAGGGTTTGGGATCGATTTTCCAGTTCAACTTGCAGACCAGCGGCTTGTAATCTAGTGCTTTCTTCTTTTTCTAAAGCCACGCTGTTTTTGGCCAGTTCTAACTCAAGGCGGTCTTTGGCTTCTTGCAAATGGTTCACTTTTTCAGATAAGGTTTCTTCCTTAGTTTGCAATAGCACCGTTAATTCATTAACTTGTTTTTTTAGTCGGTTTGACTGTTCCGACTCTGTTCTTAGCTTTTCATTTATTTCTGTCAACTATTAAAAAGTTAAAATCCATGTTAGAGATTTTGCCGCTTTTGATAACCAAACCGCATTATTAAGCAAAATGAGTTTTACCTGCTTTTCCAGAACAGAAATCTTTTCACTGGTTTGTTGATTACTTGTCATCTCCCTTGTTCTCTTATTATGCTCATCCTCAAATTTCCTTTTTAAATCTAATAAACTACTTTCTAAATTCTTTTTTCCCTCTTGTTCTACATCAATTTTTCGTTGAGACTCTTTCAGCTCATGTTGAAGAAGGGCTATACTTCGTTCTTGCTTTCGGATCTCTTCCATTAAAGAATCTTCTCTTTGGGTAGCCACGTCTAATTCTTTTATGAGAACAGCTCGGGCTTCTTCAAGCTCTTCTACTTTAACACCCACATGGTTTGTTGTTTTCGAATTGGAATTGACCATTGCACCAGGTCCATCCTATATCACAGAGAATAAGTTGCAATGAGGTGTAAAATAATTTACAATCAATTAAGATGGAAAAACAACTGGAATAATGGATTATGATTTTTAGTTGATAAGTGGAAAATCGCTCAGTCAGTATTTCAAATACTGGTGGTTAAGTTTTCGTCACAAATTGAGTCAAGAGTAGCAAATATAAGAGCATCATCACGATTTTCTTCCCGCGGAACTAGTTGACTGTTTACTCCAATATATATATAGAATTGTTAATGAAATGAATTACTTACAGTCATAGTTCGACCACAGTCAACCACAGAGTTTGAATTTGCCGAAGCTTTTTTCATTGACAGAAGTTGGTAGTCTCTGGAATATGTGAATCCGACAAATGGCAAATGATTTCCAGCAAAAGTTTTAGGCGTAGGAAAATCTTCTTCAGGACTATCATCTTTTTCGACATCATCAAAATTGCTGGTATCATCATCACCAGATAACTCGGGCACTTTAGGAGGAACACCTATTCATAAAATAACAAAATATTTTTTTTAAACCTGGATTTGTGATTTTGCAGAGACTCTGCTGAGGAGCGGAAGAATCAATATGTACTTAAAAACAGGGTTTGTGACATTTGGAAAATGCCTAGAAACTTACAGTATCTAATATTGTCAAAAGTCCATTGATCATTGATGAAAAACGCATGAGTTTTGATATCTTGCACTCCATTTTTGCCTAATCTATTATTCCTATCAGTCAGGAATCTACATATAAGATTTTTTGCAACAGGAGTTATTTCAACATCGTGTGGAAATTTGAGAGAGTTTTTGTGGTCCATAATTTTCCCATATGTTCCGACTAAACTGTCCGCATAAAATGGAGGATCACCGAACAGCATTTCATATAAAAATACACCTACAGACCACCAATCGCATTCTCGTCCATATTCCCCTTTGCCTCCTTGCGATTTAAGAACTTCGGGCGATATATAGTCAGGAGTGCCGACAGCAGTACCAGAATGAACCAGTCCGTGCTAAAAAAAATTAATTAGTAAGAGTAAATTAATTAATAATAACTAAACTAAATATGAATTTGAATCGGAATTGCAGAATTGCTTCCATAATTTTATTTTTATGTCAATAAGCATACTACTCACGTCGTCCATTCGCATACATGTTCCGAAGTCCGCAAGTTTCAAATGTCCATGCTTGTCAAGAAGCATATTGTCAGGCTTTACATCTCGATGCACAAAGCCCATAGAATGTATTGCATCTAATGCTAAGACGACTTCAGCACAGAAAAATTTGGCCCATTCATCCGGAAAGTCATAGTTCGACATTAAATTAACTAGATCACCACCTGAAAAAGGAAACAATGTCATGTAGTAGCATGATAACAGACTTGAAGACAGAATGTTGCTTTATAAATAAATATAATTTACCTGGCATGTAATCCATAACCATATAGAGATATTTTGTATCTTGAAAAGCAAAATGGAGCTGTACAATCCATTCTGAGTTTGCATGAGCCATGATATCTCTCTCCTCCCAAAAGAATGCAGAATCAGATCTTTTTATCATTTCAAATTTACTAAGTAGTTTCATGGCAAAAACTTTACGTGTAGATTTATGTCTAACCTGAAAAAATGTTACATAAATGTAATGTATATTCATACCAGAACAGTCAGTAATTTCATACTGTTCATGTGCTATGAGCCAATTTCGACTTACTAATTGAACTTCTCCGTAAGCACCTCTTCCAATGACTTTGATTAGATTGAAGTCGTCAGGTTTCATTCTCATACTCCCAACGCCATCAGTTACTCCTACATCTGTAACATTAGTAAGTTAAACATTTCAGACAACTTTTCATATTTTCCTTGATACAAAATCAGAATCAATACTTACATCGGTTTAAAAAGGCTTCTATATTCTTCATTCGCCTCAAGGGAGGGTGATCACAATCAAAGACGAGTGCTTGAATAGTGTCCTGTATAGAAAAACATGCATTATTTTCCGTTAAGCTATAAAATTCTCATTTAAAAACTGCACAAGAAGATTTAAAATATTACCAGGAGGCAGTCAACATTGAGAACACTTCTGGGATGAGTGACCGTCTCCTCCAGCCTAGAGAGACGTACCCGCCTATCTTCATCCTCTATAAAGTCAAGCATGATGTAGCCGGTCAAGACTTAATACAAAATCAAGCCTTAAAAAAACGTGAGGAACTTAATCGATTCGATGAAATGGAGGCACAATTTGGTGACTTCACTTAATCGTCGTTACTACATGTCGATCAATAATTTGCATTTCAAGAAGCTCGATACGACATACTGAACACAATCATTGCTTGCTATTTTAAAACATTCAATTTAAAAATTGGACGAAATGTATTTTCACAGGCTGCAAAAGGCAAGTCAAAAGAGAAGTCTGCTTTATTAAAGCAAACTTATAGAGGTGAATTCCCGCATATAAATTGTTTCAAAATTCGAATGATACGTCCAAGGTCGAGGTTTCATCTTATCTAAATCTGAAGAAGCATAAAAAACCAACCATTATCAACACCTGAATAAATCAATGACACAATACACATTTCAAATTATCCTAACCTCAAATAAATATTACCTTTGAACTTTAAAAAGTGTGAACTCTCAATTTTCAGAAATTCTTAGCTTCCAAATTCCTGTCATCACTCAACAATTACTAGCCGACCCAAACAATGGCAAAAAAAACACAAACTTGAACAAAAAAACACACTTGATTAAATTAATCAACTATTAAGAAACAAACTGAACATGGTTCATCTAGATCGCTCATCGTCTCGTCAAGCTGTACAGTACACACAGGATTTATAATTTCCACACCAACTCAGCAGCCAGTACCAGTCATCACAGCATTTACTTATATATGCCTTCAATCCTCCCTATTCATAAACTGATTCCTCGTATTTTTACTTTATGCTCATTTCTCGTTTCAAGTGGAACCTACCTATTTGCGTTTATCTGGTCCTACCCTACTGTAAGCGTTGCTAACTATTGGATCTTGGATTTAGGCATATTTGTCTTCCACTAGTCATTTCATGATACAAACATGGATACTTACGATTTCCAATTGTTTTAAATGATGAAAAAATATGTTTTAAGGTCCATCCACTTGTATGAACAATAAGTTCAAGAGAATTTAATGTAGTAGTTAGTAGTAGAACAGTTGAAATTACTGGAGGCGTGCTTGCTACATGTACATGGTTTTCAGTGTTGCAGTTTGCTTGCATTCCTCCTGCATTACTCCTACTACTCATCAAGCAAAAAATCTAATAGGATGTGAAACCTCAAACCATACGTATGTATATTCATTCATTCATGTAGAAAGGATGGCTACCAGAACTAATTGATGGTACTTGATTTTATGCATATTATTTATCAAAAGATGACGCTAGGTGTTAAAATTTAGCTTGAGTGATTAAAGTATGCTTCCCTGGAATTTGCTCTGTGTGTATAGGGGCAGATATATTTTATGGAAATGAAAGCAAATTTTAACGATGAGTTGTGATTAGCAGCATAATCAGAAGAAATATAGTGCTTTATTTACTGACAAAAATACTCTTTAGTGACAAAAACCATATATTTCTTATGTTGCAACTAGCGTAATTGGTGATACAATAACGACAGCGTTTATAGTTAACTGTAACAATATAAATTATTTACTTCAAGTGCGCGCAATGAATAACATATAATGGACCTATGATTATTAAAATATAGAATAGAAAATAATATAAGCAAATTAGCAGTTGCATTTTTTTCCCGTGGAATCATGCAAATATAATAGCTGATTGTTTGAGGTATTTCTATAGATTCGATGTATTTTTAAAAGTTCTATTAAAGTCGAATTTTTTTTTTTTTTAATCTTTTAGGGAATGAAATATTAGTTCCTTCAAAGTTGATCGTTTCTCTTCCTATTAAAAACACTGACAAGTGCGTAACCTGAACAATGTGTTAGACTGAGCTTTTATACATATTATTAATTTCCCTCTCAAACATTTTATAGACATTATTTCTCTTGATTTTGAACGCTGCCGTGACCAATCCAGAGCTGGGCAGCCATGGCTCAGCACAGAGATAGATCTTCTTTGGGACTTCATATTTGCTCAAGCTCAACTGTTGTCCTTGATTTTGTATTTCTTGAAGCACAGCTTCATTTATCACAGGATTTTGACACAAGGACTCAAAGCTATCAGCTGTCACATTCAGCTCGGCAGCTAATTTCTCCAGCTACATAAACAAATCGTTAGCAACGTCTTTCATCAAAATAGTTCTTTTGGTTAGATTGAATAATCGAATAAAATATAATAATCTTACTTGAGGTTGTGAAGGAACGATAATGGCTACTGGATATGATTCCGAAGGATCTGCTCGCACACAGACATTCTCAACAAGTCGGCTTGTTTTCGTCACAGATTCGATTTTTCCCAAGCTTACAAACTCTCCATTGCACAACTTGACCAAATCTTTCTTGCGGTCTGTAAAATAAAATTAAGTTCATTGCATTCACTTTACAAATTGAATTCGTCAAATATACTTCCCCCTATTTGCAATGCAGATCTTACCAATGATTTCGAACACTCCATCGGGATGAACTTCTCCAATATCTCCAGTTCGCATCCACTGAATCCCATCCTCAGTATAGAAATCGGGATGATCTCTTTTGTAATAACCACTGGCTACATTGTCGCCGCCAATTACAATCTCTCCCCTGGGGTTTGGTTTATCTGTGATTCGGTATCCACCTTCAGGCCAGTCAATTAGACGGAAAGTGGCGCAACTTAATGGTGGACCCGCTCTACCAACTGTTAGGTCGTTAACTGTGGAAATTCAAAAATTAAAATTATTTATGTGATCAATGATACAAATTAACTTTTTAGAGTCGGGGGAAAAAATAATCTCACCGACTCCCAATGCTCCACAACAAGATGTCTCAGTCATAGCATATCCGATGACAACAGGACAGCACAAAATGGAGCGAATGAACTCATGCGTTTCGGGAGCTAACGGAGCTGATCCCACAGCCATGAATCTTAATTTGCCTCCCACTAAGGAACGTATTTTACCCAAAATGACTTTATCCACCAAAGGTGTCTCGTAGCCACGTTTTTTCCAATGCACCTTGTAGTTGTAGAAAAAATCAAAAAGGACTTTTGCCATTCGTCCTCTTTCTGCAACTTTTGACTGGATTCCTTTGCAAATTCGTTCAATGACTAACTACAAAGGATTCATAATAAAAAACTTTAGACTTCTTTTCAAAGTGAATCATTGAATCATGTTAAAATGCATATTTCTTTTATTAATTGTCTACTCTACTTACTGGAACTCCAGCCATAATTGTGGGATGGAGAACTGAGCAGTCTCCCTTGGACCCTTGTTTAACACCAGGGGATTGATCAGTCATAGTGAGTGGGGAGCTGTAGCCAATTCGAATACCCTGAACGAAGCAAAGAGCTTCGCTCACCAATTCCAAAACATGAGCCAACGGCAGGTACGCAATATACGCATCATGAGAATTGACTTCACCAGCCAAGGCTAGGTTGTCCAATACTGAGCGGAAGCTACAAACCAAGTTCCAATGAGACAACACAACACCTTTTGGAATCCCAGTGCTCCCACTGGTGTACATTATAATAGCCCTGTCGTGTTTCTCAGGTTTCACTTCTGCAAATGGTATAAAAACGCGTGTTAGTTTTTTTGTCAACTTTTTTTGACACACTCATATGAACTACTCTCTCGTACCTGGATAGTGAGTTGCCTTTCCTAACTCCAGAAGGTTGCTATATCGGCTGATGTTTGTATAGTTACTCAGATCAGAAACAATTTCCTGAGTTTGTAAAGACTCTTTGTCATCAATATAAATGAGATTCTTAAGGGGCGGACATTTTTTCAAAATGGTTTGACACCGGGGTAAAAGCTCCTCTGTAGTAACCAAGCAAGATACGTCCGTTTCACTCAATGCATGAATTACTCCGTCGTCTCCAAGCGTCGTGAAGATTGTGACAACTGGAAATAAAAATATTTTCAAATGTTAAGCTCCTCTTCTGCATTGAATCTCTACTGGGTACGGAAAAGCAATGAAACATTATTGCCTTGGAGTGAGTCGGGACATTTTTTGGATAAGCCGATATCCAAGTTAACCACTAACAAGTATTAACTCTGAAATAATGAAAGTAGTGAGCACCAGAACCACCAACATGGAATGTATGCAAGGGGAGGGATGACACAAAATTAGGACATTGAAATGACTTACTTTGAAGGTTCCGTTTGAAAGCTGCCATTGCTGTGATGAGCCACTCCATTCGAGTTTCAGCAAAGATGGCAACTTTAGCTTTTGGTTGAATCCCTATGGATGCAAACCCTGAAGCCAAGTTGGCAGCTATTTCATCTACCTGTGCATATGTTTTCCAATTGTAGTCACCAAGCTCATATTTTTTCATCAACTTCCCCGTCTGAGGATCCTCCACTTCCACTTCATTTAGCACGCTTCGAGTACCCAAGCACCTTTTGTCTCGGTTATTAGCTACCGCAAATGCAAAAACTTTTTCCATTGTGTCCATCCCTGCTGCTTCAATTTCAGCATGGAGTTTGGATTTTGGGGTCAGGGTTCTATAAGTCATTTTCTTCTCGTCCAGTAAAATACCCTGTAGAGTTCAAAACAGATCTCTACATGAGGTATGCGTTGCACAGTAGCCAATCAAATTAGTTTTTCAATTTATACTACTTCATCGTTGTATCCCTTAGAGAGTTATGTTTTTTCATCAAAAGCAATGCAAATATATACCTTTGGGGCATTATGAGCTTCAAGTTTTTTCCAAGGCTGTTGAACTAAAGCATACAGAGGTAAGGTAAGGGTGTCATACACTTTTGTAGTGTATGTCAATGTGTTGAGAAGAATCTTCTCAAAAGCGTCCTCATGCTTTGGTCGATCTGAAATTACAGAAAGTGAATACAGCTTGTAACTATATGATTGATGTATTCATTATCATTCATAACTCATCATAAGCCTTCAATTTCTATCCCGCCGCATAAAAAGTCAGTATTACATAGTTTTGATAACCGAGATTAGTTAGTATTTGGCATTGTCAATATGCAAAATTGCGTAGCATGTAAAACGGTAAGTAAAAATTGAACAGGAAACAGACAATAAACAATTCCATGAAAAAATTTTCATTCACCACCCTATCAATTCAAAAGAATAGATTGACAGCTTCAATGTTACAATTTACAATACGTTCAAGCTAAGCTCCTTTGCTAATATTCAGGTCAGTTCCATACGGTGGAGAATATATGCATTGTAAAAGTAGGTTGATTCAACTTATTTATCTGGAACTCAATGTATACAGACCTGTCTAATGTATTTGTCAACACAAACATTTCATTGGTGGCCTTCTATTTGTTTTACTTATATAAAAGCTCTTAACAAATTTACAACTTCAACACCGTTTTTGAGCATTTTAGGATCTACTGACTGGGTATCATTGCAAACGGCACGGCATCGGCCTTTAGAGGTCTCTCGAGTTCATTTCAAAGAATGCAAATGTCTACAGCTGTGATATAATTACATACAACTTACTCACTGTATAGTGCCATACATTCCAGTATAACTCTAACTTGCTTTTATCTCAAAATGTACACGACATTATACATAGCTATATCTGACAATAATACTTCTAACAACTAAATAACTCAACAAACTACTTTAATGTACAGCTAACTAACTAGAGGAGTGTTCACAAAATCGAGCCAATGAATTGTCTCCTCTATGAGCTCCCTCCCATACTCTTACTGTCTCGTACTAATAACTTATTTATCTTTAGCCGTAATAACAGCAATTAATAGCTCTTCTCCAACTACTTGAAATCAAATTTTTCTGCTTGTGTCCTTCAATTCTTTTTTCCCAAATCCTTTTGACCAATTACCTAAGGATTTATCAATAGCAAAAGTCTATGTGTTAATCTAATATAGTTAAGGACACGCACAAAACTACTAGTATTTTTCCATCATTTGGCTATAACCCTGCAGATGAGTTCACATACAGACTGTGTATTGGGTACATTCACTTATTAGCTGCTATGAGATAAAAGTCTGGGGATGCGTGTGTGTGTATCTCAGAATAATGCACGTAAGGTGCCACAGAAAAATATTTATTCACTGCTTAGTACTCGTGTCTGACTAAATACGTGACTTACCCAGCTCAGCTTCCTCATTTCCGGAAAAAGCACTGTTGGATTCGGAGCCAAGAGTCACAATATCAACACTTGCCGGATTCTGCCGCATTGGCGGTGTCTCATGGGGAGTGTTGACGCCAAAATTGTTAGTTCTGTACATATGAAATATGATTTATCATAATTCTGGGAGATAATCAGTCAGAACGATGATAATGGTGGATCAATAATCATTACCGGAAAAAAGCAGCACACATACGGTTGTACCCATGCTGTTTTGGCTCTTTTAAGCCTTGCACCAAAATGGACGACCATACTGTGAGATTATCAAAAAAAACATGCTCGCTTTAGAATTCGGATACAAAATCACACCTTATGATTTTTTAGTTGTGTGTAGAAACTCACTTTTATAGTTTGTAGCCCCTCTCTTTCCAACAGCATAAAATGCCATAGTCAAATATCCTTAATTCCTGACCAAGTTCAATATCTGTGGGGGGAAAAGAATTCAATAAACTATCTTTCAAAATGTAATTAAAATTTTATAGGATTATTACGGTTTGAGTTTTTAATATGACAAACCGGCTGTAAACTACGTATAGAAAATAAACAATACAATAATAATTGACCTATGACGAATTTACCACTGCAGTCAGACTATTACCAAGATTGTTTTTTTTTTTGTACATATGAAGATATGGCAATATTTAATGCTCCCTGCTATACACATGAAGTGGAGGGACGAATAAACACATAATAGTAATCACATCAAAACTAACGCAAGTAATGTTAGCATGCAAACTCAACACACGCAATGATTGCTGCATTGCAACCAATCCAACGATACAAACAATGGTTGCGCAATTAAAATGCACACGTACAAATCTTGCACTTGATTTTCAAGTGCAATCCTCAATGAAATAATTGTTGACCAAAATTGCATTTACAAAGATGAGAACAAAACTATTGACACCAGGAGCTGTTTACAAATACAATGAGCTGAACTACAACCAACATCGGCACTATGTATTATCCATACAATCTAAATTTTGCACATTTACCATGTGATTCCCTAATGCAGCTAACTTATACTTTCCTATCATACCATATAGTGGAGTAAAAAGTAGGTCACCAGCTAACCTTTCCAATTTGTGTGAAATCAGCTTTCGGATAGTTTGAAATCAAATCCTCAAAGATTGAAGACAACCTTTTTCAGTTTAATCCTTTTTTCCAGGCAACCGTCGTCTCTGGATTTTACGCAGTTTCTCCGTTTGGTTTATTTATAGAGCTATTGATTTTTTTTGTGTAGAGAGCGGGCAGCTCGCGTTGAACTCTTCAAAGTGAATGCACGTTTCTCGGTACACTGTTTGCAGAAGACGTCTGATTTTGTACTGACAGTTTAACCAGGACCACTCTGTGTGTACACACGAGCATGAATATCCCGTATACTACGGCTGGTTAAGGGTAAGGGATGTCTTATGGAAATGCGATCCCAAATTCACTTGGGTACACAGAATAATATTGTTTGTAGTTATAGATAGTTAGATATATGCACGCAACGTGTAGTGGTGGTGAACAGCTTTGTACAGTATGCAAGTGACTAAACGCGTAAGTACACTCCTTCATCAGGTATATTTGTAAACATGCGTTTCACACACACACTTTATACTATAGACATTGTTGGTTTAGAGATTCGAGAAAATGCTGGCAAAGATACAAGAGAGAATACGCTCCATCTCATCTACAAATGGGAACGCACAGCAATAAAGAATACATTGAAACGTTCATTATTCCATTATGTTTGCTAGTAGGGAATTTTTTGCCTCTCGTTTTTATTAAAGAACGCTGTATTGAGTTCAAATTCAATTTTGTGTGAAATTTTTTTTAATTGATGAGGAAAAATTAGAGAGACTTTCAACTGTAAACAGCTAAATGTTTTGAGATAAGGGGTAAGGATTTGAATGGTTTGGAAAAAATTTACTTTAGTCTTTATTCCGTGAAATGGATAACAAATCTTCTATATATGTTTGAAAAGATCACTTATGCACCACAATGACTTCTTTTAGTTAGTTAAGCAGATCATGTGGCATGGAAAAGCCCTTGAATTTCCCATTTGGAGATAAAGTTGAAATTACTGTGCCTGCACTGTAGACTCACCCTGAACAATGTTCATTGTGGATATATACAAGTTCTTGAGCTTTGAGTTTACATAGGCATATTTTGTTGTGTGTCGACTGATTCCGTAAACCTCCGAATCATTCTGGTTGGTTCATGTTGTAGGAGTTTCTTAGGGTTGGGTCTAATAACCGTTTTCCATTTGCTGGTTACAGCACATTCCATAAGCAGGGATCAAAGGCAAGTCAGCAATACATAGTAGAAATATATGGTTTGCATACAATAGGGAAAATGTATAACCAGGGACCTGAATTTCTAGGAATGAACTCGAAAAACAAGCTCAAGGGTTTTGGCTGCACCAAACCGGCTACTCTTTATTTGGAGCGGGAGAGATAGATGCATGTGCTGCTTTGCCGCTAAATATTTTATGTACTGTGTGTAAAATCTATATATTTTTTATTTGTATCACAAAAAATCCAAGGGTGGTTCATATTCAATAGGAGTTGATTGTTTTATTCCTTGAAAAGTCACTTTTAAATTATCCAGTATGCATTTTTTTGTAAGCATTGAAAGAAGTAGGCAATATTATTTTTTCTAAATGATTTGCGTAAATTAACTCTTACGCTCATAAAAAATAGCTTCATATATTGTTTCGTATAGCTTTCAAACTTGAGCACACTAGTTTTTTTGACCACTAACATGCTTTACAACTTGAATGAAATATAGGACTTTGGACTTGGTGTTTCCCACTTGTTGGGCATGCTTATTGTAATGGGTATAATCAACTGTGTGATTGAATAGGAACAAGAATGCTATTTTTTTGCTCTGTTGTTGCTCACGAGGGTTTACTAACAAGCTAGCTGGTTTAGTAGTCATATAACCATCTACAATTTTTATTGCTTCTACTGTTGTTTGTGTATGAGTATATCTTTGCTCATTATTAAACTAACTACTAACTTAAACAGTTGGTAGGCAAAGTTTTGTGACACAGTCGATGAATGATAATACAAGAATGAGATGGGCATTTTTACTCATGTCTTGCAAGATGGATATTTTTTCTTATTTTTCCTGACGTAAACAAAATGCAGCAAAACCACAACTTCTGAAGTTGTGTAACGAGTGAAGATAAACAAATGTCACTCAAACAATAAATTCAGAAAAATTCTTACAAAAGCAAATTAATTATCAATCAAGCATTAAATCAGTTTTAAAAATCAACAAAATTCATTAAAATATTCCGAATTTTGAATAAGTAAATCGCTGCACATGCACAAATTAATACAATGTCATCTTGCGTAATTTTCACGGCGTTGTTATTGAAATGCAGAAAACCTTCACAGTAGACCCATCTGTACCTGTCCTTGCCACTATACTACAAGATACTACCAAATACAGATTTCTGGCTGTACTAGTCATCTATGAAAATCTAATTTATCCTATATTCCAAAATGTAAAGGTAGGTCCAGACCATAACGCCCGCAGACATGCTAATTCAAATAATAAACATATTAGCCGATTGTCAGGGTAGTTTTTTGCTCCGAACGTAAGCACAAACACCTTGTGACGCAAAGTCCAAACTCCAAAGTCCAATAAAGTTAGCTTTTCTTCCATTTGCAGACTTGTTATGTGAATTCTAAAATGGCTGGCTATAGACCATCAAGGTATTCAGAAAACATGCTTTCTCAGAACCATAAAATATATAACCGAGTCCAGAGTCTAGCTTCAATTGTTTCAAATTACAGAAGCCATAAACTACAGTATAAATGGTATGGAAGAATATATTAGTTGAGAATAAATAAGTATTCCATTCCTCAAGTTTCCTGTGGCATCTTTCACTGATAATTATGCTCGTCTTAAACTAATAAAGATAATCATTATTACACTTGAAGCCCATGAAAAATAGTCACAGGGATTTTAACATCAGTAATGTAAGTTTAAAGCACTTTTCATCCAGTAAAAACAAGTTTAATCTGTCTTTAGTGTATACTTATACGCTTAACGAATACTGTTTTTGAAAATGCACGCATGCACGATAATAGACTTAAGTCAGCTCAGTTTGTTGTGAATAAAATATTATGCTTCAATTCATTTATGAACATATCGTGCTTAATTCTCCATATGAAAATTCTAAAAATAAGAGAACACGTATGGATGTAATCCCCATTGAGTTATCCTATTAACTTAGGACTTCCACATTAAACTTTGCTATGGCTTCCTCACCAATCTACCTTTCCAGCTCAAATATCCTCGCCTATGAGAAAGTATACGATCAGTGAGTTTCAGTGAAATTACACTGAAGACATTTCTGCCAGATGCCCGGGGACTTTCCCCAGGGTTCAGAGGTCATAAGACCCCTTAACCCCGATGGTGGAACACCACACATGTTCTCGATGAGGTTTTTTAGCTTCAACTGTAATATATATGAACCTTAAATTAACAAGAATTAACCCATACGACCTGCACTAATAACAAGTATTTTGTTCTCAAGTGCTGCTGTTCTTATGCCTCAATATTATTTATTTACATAGTCAATCGTTAGTCACTCCTAATTTTGTATTCGTATTGTATAAATATTGCTAACAATGTTATGATTTGTTTTACACAATGCATATAGGTTACACATACTTACTTGTTATAACACCAGCAGTATTAAATGGCGATTGTTTCGCTGAAGAACATGAGATTGTTTTGTTTTGTTGTAAATAATCATTAACCGGATAAAACAAGGAATTCGAGTATGTCATTTTTGTACCCAATGTTAAATTAAACCTATTTTTGGACACATACATTGGCGTCAATCCTATTACGCATCGGGAGTCGGGTTTTTTTAGCTCATTATAAAAGATATGACTGATTTGACAACATCCTGTGGTATTTACGGCTACGCAAAAATTTTATCATAGGTTGAGAGTGATCGAACAAATGTCCATTAATCAGAAACGATAATGAATTCGGGGAATACAAATAGTTTGTATAACAGATTGGTTTGGATAAGCTCCTAAAATTAGATTTCTATCAACAATAACCGTCGTATTCATTCAATTTATACACTACATTAAATATATTCCTTTTGTTGAGAGTTTAACTGCGTACACACAATATCCAGTTTTAACTCAAATTATTCAAACATGTTCCAACTAGACCAGCAGTTTTAAGGCTAACAAGAATTTATTACTTTAAGTACTCATTATACTATGCGAGGCAAAGCAAAAATAATTTCCATCGATATGATTAAGTCCTGTAATAAATATAGCGTAAAAGAAATTTTAACAGAAAATAATAATTTAAAAACGTTAACTCACATATCTTTTTCTGTTATTAACAGGCTTATTAATCTTTCCTTTAAAATGCACAAAAATAAAGAGCCACTGCTAGCGCTATCTACATTTCGGAAAACGCATGATTTAGAACTTCCAGTGTGTACTTTAACTCTATTTTCTGTTACTAGAGTTCAGAGCACTTGCATTTGCTAAAAGTGTACAATTCACAGTTCCGGTTTACTATTCCCCCTATTATTCTCAAAGTAGCAATTTACACATTATATTTAACATGAAACTAACTAAAACCCAGTCCAAAGTTTATTACCTTGGAATTGTAGTAATCAATTTGCAATTTAGCACTTACATTACTTACTTACTCACTTCATATAATGTATCGCACTGATTCGTTCCATATAAATAGCCGCTGTATTTTATTGCTGCATAAACGACTCGTAAACTACGCACCACCGCTTGATTGCCACACATGCCATTACTATTATTACTGCGGGCCTAATCAATATTCCACTTGTATACAAAAAAACTCCCTGATCAGGTACAAAGGGACTACACATAAAAAGGAAATGCATCATTCATGCCACGTTCTGGTTTACCATGCAAAAACCTATCTGGGCACCCTAATGTACAAAATATTCATACTGCGTTCGACTCAACTAAATAACAACAAACAGTAGAACAAACAAGAGCCAAAAAGAGCGACAAGTGACAAATTGTGTGGATAATAAAATGGCCTAAATATTCAAAGTCCTTAGCCCATAGATCAATCTATTATGCTAGAACATGCTTTCATACACACCAACTAAAAAACTCATAGATTGTCTATGGTATATCCGTGAAAGCTATTACTACACTACCACAACACCATATATCGCAAATTACGAGACTAACTTTTGCACTCAGAAAAAAGTTTCAAACTTTAGTAGTGTAACTAGCCAATGACCAAGTATTAGAATCGTAGTCGAGCTCAAGGCACCAGAACCCCATAAATTGAAGGCATGAATGGAATGTCCAGCATTACACTTCCCATCATGTCGATGCCTGGAATTATCGCGAAGACACTGGCAGAATCCAATGGTCACTTCTTTGATATCCTTTAGTTCAGGGTGTACTTGGCACTGGGCGTAGCGCCCACAGGGCTGAGGTTTTGGAAAATCATATTTACGCCTTCCAGTGGGTATCGTACATTTAACATCCTTGTTCAGCAAACATTTCCTCGAGTGGAGGTCATAGTGAGAGTTAGAATCACATTGGCACCGTCGATCAATGCATTTTAAATAGGTGGACTTGGTCGTGCACGTGCTATCGTAACCGCAAGTTCGATTGTACGGGGTCATGCTTAGAGTTACAGTTTCGGTACTGTCCAAATCCATGAGTAAACACAAGGCGGACAGAGAGAAGAAAATACAAACTTTTCTCAGCCTATGCTCCCACTGTGTAAACAAGAGAGAAAAAGTAATAATCGTGATGGGAAACGGGTAACATTATCCTGTATACATATTTCATGCATGTTCTGTGTTTCCAGCTTTGCACATCTAATGGATTCATTTTATCCTATCGATTTTATGAATGCTCTATATGTACTCACCATTTTTTCTCGTCCTATTTATCTTGATACGTGAGGAATTTCCCGCTAATGTGTTGTTGATTGCTATACATTAGTTTAGTTCCGTCTCCTTGTGTTGTAAAAATTGTGACAAAAGTTTTTACACCACTAAAGTAGTTTGTTAGTTAGATAGTACACCCCTTTTTGGTCTAGTTTGGGATGATGTTCTGTCTAATGTGAACACTGGGACGGAGAGCGACCTTCACACTAATGAACAGATTAATAATTGACTTCAATGAACAAGAGTTAACAGATTCCACAGAGTGATGATATACTACTGCTCCAGCCACTTTTGTATTTTGCACTGAAGCTCCTCCAAAACGAGTCCTGAAATGGTCAACACACGCATCAAAACACACGCCGTAAGTTTACATTCAATATCCGATGATTTAGTAGGTGTGCCTTGTTACTTTTTATGACAAAGTTAGCGAGACAAAAGTTTTCCATGCAAAAAGTTTCACATGGGACCCACGATTATTGGGTACTATATATGTACATAAAATGAAAGCACTCTGGTAAATAGGAACTAAAGGGAATAAATTGAAAGTATTTATTTAATAGAATGGTAATAGTTGAGAACTCCAGCCGAGCTATTCTGTTGGAGACAATGAATAATTACTGTAGAGGAGGGAGCTCACTGGCAATCTAGATTCTTTTTTTGTTCACACAGGATCAATCACCGAATTACGGCACACGCATATAAACTAATGAAATGACTCTTCTTTACGAGCACTGCACACAGTGGAGAAAAAATTGATGAGAACACTGTGCACACTAAATAATGAGTTCTCTTGGAGTGCGTGTTGGCTAACCGTATTACTTTTATCTGGTAAACAGCTTCTGTCTAGTGATCACATTCAGAACATTCCTTTATGCTCGACTTTAGAAAACTTACTGTGAGCCCATGTGCATGAAATCGGCCATATATAGTCATAGTTAGTTTCACTCTTGAGCAAAATGCGTGGCTCTCTTGAGAAACTTTTTTTCACTTTCAACGTGTGTACTAAATATCATTATGATTATTAGATTATACAAGAATGGGGCGTTCTAGGCATACACACCTACTACAAAAGAAAATGTCAAAGAACTTTTTTCCTACCCTCTTGGAGACAAGCAGGTACTACTCCCAACACTGTCTGTGACAAAATGAACTCACTCCTTGCTCAAGTTAGTTGGAAGCAAAAGTTGCGTGAATACAAAGAAGTTCCTTACTCTTTCCCTTGACTCGCTCTCACTTTTTTCCCTCCCTGCTAATATGCTTAAAAAATTTGCCTGCTTGAGCTCAAATGGCAACTCCTGTTGTTTTGCTCCCAGGGAACAAGTTGGTTATTAATGCGACTCTGATGATGATGAGCCTTCCGCGTGGAACGAACTACTGGAAAAGTGATTGACTCCTTGCGAAGCTCATGAAAATCCAAAAAGAGGACTGTTGACATGATGACAGCTCACAGAACTTATGACATCCATTATTTCTGAATATAGAGGAATTGTAAAGCTCTTGGGGGGACCTAAATAGGCTTCTTCATAACTAACTCACTTTCTCCTGGTTTGTACACACACTTTCACTAGAAAAAAAGAATTTATTCACTTCCTCACCCACATTGCACACAGTCAGTTAGTCAGTTAGTTAGTGTACTGGATTGCCCCGTTTGCATAAATGAAATATGATTGATCAATATGAACTGATGATAATGGGTTCGTCGTTAGAGAATCCAGTCCAGTCACTGAATCATTACTTACGGGATAATGAATTTGCACAGAATGGATTCCCAATAAGCAAGTAAGTACAGTTGCATTTGGAGACCATATACAACCAGTGGTGACAATGATAAGTAATCGTTACCAACAGTCGTACATGGGTGGTTATGATGGGAACGACATGTCGTATTATTATGGGACGTGTGTCATTCCCTAAAGCACTAGTACTGCTACCAGAGTGAGTTTTTGTTATTCTCACAGAGACAGAGTTGTAGTAGTGAGAGGACTAGATTGATATACGGATGACAAAAGAAGGGCTTTCCCAACGCGACAGGAACGATGATGAGAATAATACGCACTCACTCACTCACGGATAAAGAAATGACTAGCTAGAGAGAGAAGGCTGACTGATGGACTTGTGTTGCTCACTCAGTCCTCTAAACTATCTTTTGTGTGTCGACTTTGTCGCCAAAATGCTTGCATATCACAAAAAGAAGAGTGATGTATGTTTTCACCGAGAAATGTGAGTCGTAGTCGTTTTGCTTTGGTTTTCTTTTCTTTGTGGCCTACTTACTTCTCTCTTATTGCATGATGATCTGGTGCAAAGTTTTTACCTACCGATAGACACACACAAGCAGGCATCATTTCTTGGCCTCTGGGTTCAGTTAGTTAGCTCAGTGAACACCATGGACGGATGTATGCAGTGTGAGGAGGGCATTTGAATAAGACATGGGCCGTAAATTGGGATTTATACAACTCTAGAAATTTGATCCCTCGTCTAGAGTGGTATTGTAGTGTTCCCCTGGAGGCTCTACGTGTCTGATCTATTATGGATGATAAACTCTATGGAAAATGAGAAATGGTGGCACGATTCTTTGGTTGATTGAGATTTATGATCATTCCTATGCCGAAGGTGAGTGTGAGCATGGATGAATAGATAATGGACTTTAGTATTGGCTTACAAACTGATTTCCTGGTGCAGTCTGTGACATTGCTAAAGATTTACGGCTCACCCGGTTTTTCCTTGTTTTATACTTACACTACAACACGGTCCAAGGTATAGTATATATTTATCTGAATGTGTTGGTTCGTGTAACATTATCATCCTATCTGTGGTAGTAAGCAATCTCGGTGCACCTAATTTTCATGTGAGTTGTCTAGTTCTACAACAGGGTATTCTTTGCATTACGCATTTAGTAGGAGTGCAGTCTTAAAGCTCAGGAAGCACGCAGTAGATCCATGTATTTTTGACACTAGGGTGACGCTGGGATGAGCACACTGATTCCCACATGTGTGAGAGGTAGGGAATGCAAAACTAGATGAGAATCCGTGTGTCTTGTTTTATGTGATGGGCTTTTCTCTCCCGTTAACATTTAACATGTCCTGTGCATTCTGTACAGTACATTAAGAAAATCACACGGACTCGTATATTTATACGATGAGATCCAGAGAGGAAGAAGGGAAGGGGGTGGGGGGGAATATACACCTATCCTCTTTAAGTAAGTGAAGTTTTTGGATGAGTAAGCAAATGAACCCAGTAAGTAGCTTGTTTATAGTCAATGTTTATTTTTGCAACTCCTCTGCTGTTTGGAAATACATTGGTGTGTAGTTTATTAGTGCATGTTTGGAGTCGTTTGTACCATGTTTTATGCAAATGTGTACAACTAGTGACGTCAGGTGCACAGGGAGAGAAGGGATGTTAGGATCATGGCTTTGCAGGCTAACTTTCTTGATTAAAGAAGTGTGTAAACAGGAAGGAAGATAGAATGGGAAAAGTTTTTGAACGCCGTTTGTTGACTAAAAATGTATGAATCCCGTTTCATTCATCATGTCCATGAATACGGGAAAGGAACTCAAGTATCAGGCATGAATTATTGACAAAGTAATTACTACTACGACTGCACACGGTATGCGGTGCAATGACTTTTCCTCAAATCCTTATGTTTCAATAGTTTTTGAGGCTTCTTTTCTGTGTTCAAATGAAGAGCATTTGATTGTAATCGATTCTATCTTTCCCCATGTTATATTCTACGGTCGCAGCCTGCGTGTCGAATTCAATAGGTCTCCGTCGGTTGGCTCCTCGTTTTCTTGCATTGATTTCTGAGATGGTTATCAGGAAGGATATGTCACATGCCAAGGGAATGACATCTTTTTTGTAACTCTGGATGTGCCGTATGCGTGACATTTGCCTCTGATACTCACAATAATGACTGGTACGTTTCCGAATCCTGTAAGTGGCAGTTAAGATGAGCTCTAGTACAGCTAAAGATGTGTATCCCATATAGTTAAATATGCACATGGGAAAGAAAATATGTTAACAAGGAAGGAGCAAGTAACCAGGAATGTGAGACTCTTTAATTATACACCTGATCCAAAATCAATACTCACTGTCTGTGTTGTTGTCAAAAACATTTGAGCATACATACAAAACTTAGGACCTGTATCCTACAGAAAGTTGAGCTGCTCACAGAATAAGAAAGGAATGCCCAATTTAGACGTAAAAGCTATAAAATAGGTCCCAGGCTTTTAGTGTAGTAGTCTTAGAGGATTGAAAATCCACTATAGTGGCAAAGCGCTTAAATTTTTAGTAGGCACTTACAGGAAAATTTTTAAACCTCCTAATTTTCAACCTATGTAACTGAATATTGAAAAGCATTACGCAGTTGTTTTACTCTGCCAAAATATTTACTGTTCGTTCGGTTAGTTATTTTCTTTTGAAACTGCCAATTATACAGTGTGCAATTAGCAACAAAACTAAACATGTCATTATTTGAGGCTATCCAGGATTCCGTAAGCTTGAGAACTCACCTTCAAATATAGAATCATTTGCTCCTGCCATAGATATGTTGCTAATTATTTATTATCTGCAGTTTTGCAGCTATAAATTGTTTTTGTTGTTTATGTCATAACTTTTGCGCACAATACTGTTTTGTGTTTACTAAGTAGAATATAGCTATTAATGTTAATACATTTTAACCACCTATTCAAGTTGTACGTATAGTTATCCTAGGATTATATTTCAATGAATTTTTGATGACCATGTTTGTCACCACTTTCCCCCTTTATGATTCCATTAAAAGCAAACTGTATAACTACAACTCTTTTGTATTCATTGTGGACGTAACATTCATATCGCACAAAGCTGAAGCTAAATGGAAAGCAAAAGGGTAAAATGCCAAGTGAGCGAAGCGTACGCTTTTCTGCTAGCCCACGGAAGAAAGAACAAACACAAATACGAAGAAAATGTAAAAGTAACCCTATTCCACACTGGATGCCGCTGTAGTCCAATTTTATAATTTGTTGCTTACGTTGGTTGAGGGACGCTACATAACTACAAATAGGTCGTCGTCGTTGAAAATTCAATGCAATTGTCAATTGTCAATTCTAGCCAAATTACCGTTGTTCCCCGTAGTGTGCGATGTTAAGTGATTTGGGGTATACTTCGTCAGTTTGGAACAAAAATTTTGACCAAAGTCAAAATCCGATATTCTGTCTAATTTTATCACTTCAACATACATACTAGACTTTATAATATATTGTAAATTATAACTCCTTTATGCATCCCTAATCTGAGAGTAAAAAACGTGATTATTAAGAGAATTTTAAGAATTGCATATTGCAGTGTGGGTGCTCCAGCTCCTGCAAGAAAATGAACGTCTCGTTATATTTATCCTGTTCTTATTTACGAAATTTCTTACATTATTTAATATTTCCTCGGTTCGTGGAAAAATTTGTAGTATCACGCAGTAGATAGGTTTACTACCAAGTAATCTGATGGACGATCCTCATCATAGAATTACAGTCAAACTTAAGTAAGTTTCGATTAACTGAATAATTTTAGATTAAAATTTCAATAAAAAATCGAGGAAAATTTCTTGAGAACCCCAATATAATGTCTGGTTCAGTATATAGAACTGAACTTTTCAGTCAGATTTAAAAATGTCTCATTAATTCCAGGGATTTCATCGGAGCCACACACTTGTCATGCTGCTGCTGACAGCATTGTACATTTCTGTATAAATAAACAGTCTGAACTGCGTCACTGGATGAGAATAGCTCTTTTGTTACAACAACAGACATACATCAGCATGAACCCTTCAGATCAATTAAATATCCAAAAAGACCCGACATCATACTGCCAGTTAGCTGGTACAAGCACTTTAGGAAATAGAAGGTGAAAAATTCGGACATATGTTGAATGTGGAATATAAGGAGGAGAAGCTCCCCTCATTCTCTTCCTTAAGAAGGAAATCCAACCTGAAGGAAAACTGACTTGCTGCCTGACTTTTCTGAGAACGAACAGGTGAATCCTTTTTCTACAAGACGTTTAAGGTAAATTAGTGGCTCAGGTCTTGGCATGAGTCCCTTGAATGACACGTGGTGAATGGGAGACTGTGCGCCAGGTCGACGATGGTACGTTGTTAGAATCTTATTAAAAACTTGGGGGTGAAACAACCTTGAGTCATTATTTCATAATCATCTGCTGTATTTTTAGGATCAAGAGTTTTTTTGTTTCTGGAGAACCTGCTAAGGTATGTGATCTTGCTGCTGGACGAGTGAACGTATCGAATCAATATTATGTTGAGACGAATATTGTTTCTTTACATAATATTGTTTTTTCTGTTCAATGACCGTACCAAATAAGAAAAGTTTCACTATTTTCTAGGATGAGCCTCTTTCTTAAGAATGATGTTCATACAAGAATGTGAATCCAAATATTTGTTTACGTCTATGGATCCCAATAACAGAATTTTTAAGGTATTTTCTCTTTCTTACAGATTTCAATACATTTCCAGACGTTTTATAATGCTGTCTTGACACAAATACTCTTTCGTTATGTCTCACCTTGTAACCTTCAATGAAAAAATTGGACGAGAAAGCTGGATCCATTATTATTACAAGGAAGGTAGCAAGGGCCTCAGGCAAGGTAACATGTAACAAGTAGCATCAGGAGTTGGAGTTGCTGATAATAACAAGTATCACAACAACCTGAGGGATCAAACCAAACGCATGCTTGTAAAAGTGATAGCGACTGGTGCGGACAGTAGCAAAGAAATAAGAATGCCTAATATGTTTTAGCCCGGTACAGGGCTTATGTGATCGTGCCTATTTTTTTCCGTGTTTCCACGATAACTTTCGAACGCATCAACCGATTGACTTCAAATTTTGCACATCTTGAGATTGGGCAAAAGTAGGAAAT
>Ga0210040_10000864_pt1 | contig 48424 bp, 38 predicted proteins | sample CryGeyCG12114_NA_FD_185462 | JGI IMG/M metagenome (GOLD analysis project Ga0210040, IMG submission 185462) | Groundwater microbial communities from aquifer - Crystal Geyser CG19_WC_8/21/14_NA (SPAdes) (version 2) | ecosystem: Environmental > Aquatic > Deep subsurface > Groundwater | place: USA...
CGCGTGGTTGTACGCGAGGCCGGCGACGAACACCGACAGGACGCCGTCGGCGTCCAGGACGCGCGCGATGCCCAGGACGGCCACCGCCAGGACGAGGGTGAAGATGAGGGAGGCGCCCCGGTCGACGTCCGAGCGCCGGAGCGCGGCGCTGACGGCCCGCCCGGCGACGACCCCCACGACGACGCCCACGACGACGCCGACGCCGACCTGGTGGAGCCCGTCCAGCAGCGAGCGCTGCCACGACCCGTCCGCGACGAGGGCGATCGCGACGAGGACCAGCGGCAGCGCGAGCCCGTCGTTGGTCCCCGACTCCGCGGACAGCAGCTGCCGCAGCCGGGCCGGCAGGTGCTCCTCGGCGGGCCCGCCGGTCACCACGCTGGAGGCCAGCACCGGGTCCGTCGGCGTGATGCACGCGCCGATGAGCAGGGCCAGGGGCAGCGGCACGTCGAGCACGAGCCAGGCCAGCGCCGCGGACAGGGCGGCCATGCCCAGCATGCCGACGGTGACCAGCACCGACGTGGGCGTGATGATCGGCCGCAGCCGCCGCACCGGGTACCGCAGGCCCACCCCGATCAGCGAGACCGCGAGCAGGACGCGCGTCACCTCCACGAACACCGGGGAGCGCGCGCCCTCGGGGAGGTCGATCAGCGCGAGGACCTGCGGCCCCACCGCCACGCCCAGGCCCAGGGCCAGCAGCGGCTCGCTGAGGGGGAGGTCCCTGATCCTGCTCGACAGGGCCGCCAGCGCGACGGCGAGGCTGCCGAGCAGGGCGTACGCGAGGTGCAGGTCGTCCACGGTCTTCCCGGCGCTCCGGTCGTCAGTACCGCTCGAGGATGCGCTGCATCTGAGCGATCTCCTCGCGCTGGGTCTCGATGATCCCGTCGCAGAGCTCGATGATCTCGGGGTCGGTGATGTCGGCCTCCTGGCAGACGAGGATCGCCCGGGAGTGGTGCGGGATCATCCCCTCCAGGAAGCGCTCGTCCCCCACGAAGGCCTGGGTGCGGCCGAAGGCGAAGGCCACGGCGAACAGGGCGAGGAACCCCGCCACGAGGGCGAGGTTGGCCTTCCGGCTCGGGAACATGGACCACATCACCCCGAGCATCAGCACGCCCATGGGCGCGACCATCACCAGGGCCATGTAGAAGTTGCTCGTGTTCCACAGGAAGTGGTCCCACTGCCTGATCTGGGCGTAGGTCAGCACGTACATCAGCCCCAGGCTGAGCACCATGGTGACCCCGAGCTTCAGGTAGCTGCCCTTCACGGCGTCCTCCTCGGTGTCCGGGAGCGCTCAGCCCAGGGCGGCGATGAGGGCGTGGCAGGCCTGCTCGCAGCGGCGGCAGGCCTCGGCGCAGACGCGGCAGTGCTCGTGCATCTCGGCGTGGGTGGAGCACTCGTCGCCGCAGGCCCGGCAGGCGGCGGCGCAGGCGTGCAGGACGGCGCGGGTGACGTCGGCGTCGTGGCCGGTGCGGCGCGAGAGGACCCGCCCGGTGGTGTCGCAGACGTCGGCGCAGTCGAGGTTGGTGCGGATGCACGTCCTCAGGTCGGCGACCATGTCCTCGCCGAGGCAGGCGTCGGCGCACGCGGTGCAGGCCTGGGCGCAGTCGAAGCACGCCTGGATGCAGGCGACGAGCGCCTCGCGGTCCACGCCGCCGAGGTCCTGGGGGTGGGTGCTCAGCATGTCGGCGGTGACGCTCACGGGAGTGCTCCTTCCGAGGGGGCGGCGCCGGCCGCTCCTGCGGCCCGGGGTGCGCTGCCTCTGCGCCGACTCATACCCGTGCGAGTTCGCGGGTAACCCGGAGAGGTGGAGGAGATGAGCGGAGGACCCGACGACCACGACCACCCGGTCGACCCCGAGCGCGTGGCGCGCGCCAGGGCGCGCCTGCCCAGCGCGGAGGACGCCGCCCGGCTGAGCGGCGCGCTCAGCCTGCTCGCCGACCCCACCCGGGCCAGGGTCCTGTACGCCCTGGACCTCGTGGAGGAGCTGTGCGTGGGGGACATGGCCCTCGCCCTCGGCGCCACCGAGGACGCCGTCGGCTACGCGCTGCGCATGCTGCGGACGGCCGGTCTGGTCACCCGCCGCAAGCAGGGCCGGGTCGTGTACTACCGCCTCGCCGAGGGGTTCCCCGAGCCGCTGCTGGAGCACTGCCTGCGCCAGGTCGTCGCCCTGTCCCGGCGGGACGACGGCGGTGACGAGCCCGGCTGACCGCCGGGGTCAGCGGAGCCAGGTGTCCGACGCGGGCGTCCCGAGCGGACCCGGGTCGACCTCGGCGCCGCCCCAGGCGCACCGCGCCCGCTCGACGGCCGGTCGGTGCTCGGGGCGTGCGGCGTCCGCCAGGTCCAGCAGCATGGCCGACAGGCGCCGGCGCACGCGGTCGGAGTCGGCGGCCCACCGGTGGACCTCCTCGCAGGCCAGCCCGAGGAGGTCCTCGAAGCCGGGCTGCGGCACGACCACGGCGAGCCGCCCGTCGCTCGTGGTGCGCGTGCGCGGCGGCAGCGACCGGGTGGACAGGCGGCGCAGCAGGTCGTGGAGCTGGTCGACGGCCTGGACCGCGGTCGTCGGGTCGTTGATGCCGGGGGAGAGCGCGCGCTCGGTGATGTCGACGAGCTGGCGAAGGCCGAAGCCGACGTCCTGGTCCATGCTGCGCTCGATGCCGAGCTGCACCGCCCGGCGCAGGTGAGCGGCGTCGGGCCCAGCGCCGGCCGCGCCGCCGCGGACCTCCAGCAGCGGCGCGCCCTCGGGCACGAACTCCCCGACCGCGCGCAGCAGCACGACCGTCGTCGCCGACGCCTCGGCCAGGCGCAGCAGAGCGGCGTCGTCGACGACCTGGACCACGCCGGCCCGCGCCGCAGCGACGCGGTGGACCGGGCCGCCGGGCAGGACCGGTGCAGGGCGCTCGGCCGCGTCCGACGGGTGGCGGCGCTCGATCAGCGCCGCGGTCTCGCGCCCGATCGTGTCGATGATCGTGGCCGCGCGGATCATCTGGGTGACGTGGTGGATGTAGCCGAGGAACACCACGACGCTCGCGAGGACGAACGCGAAGGACGCCGTCACCGACACCTGGGGCACGAAGGGGTCGACCTGGGCCGTGCCGCGGACGGAGCGGAGGACCACCAGCCCGTAGACGAACGTGGAGACGAAGACGCCCAGCGCGAGCTGGTTGAAGCGGTCGCGCAGGAAGGTGCGCAGGACCCGCGGCGAGAACTGGCTGCTGGTGAGCTGCAGCACCACGATGGTGATCGAGAACACCAGGCCGGTGAACGAGATCATCGAGGTGATGATCGCCGAGAGCAGGGCCCGGGCGCCCTCGGGTCCCCCGGCGAACAGCAGCGGCACGGGCAGCGTCGGTGAGGAGCTCAGCGAGCGGTCCAGCGCCCCCAGCGCCAGCGCGAGCCCCGCGGCCGCCAGCGCGCACGCCAGCGGCAGGGCCCAGAACTGGTCGCCCAGCCACCTCAGCGGGCGCCTCACCGCGGCGTCCTGTCGTCGCGGGCGGAGGACGCCGGGGCGGTGCGCAGGTGCTCGGCGACCTGGTAGCAGACCGCCACGAGGGGCACCGACAGGACGGCCCCGGGGATCCCGAGCAGCAGCGTCCCGCAGGTGACGGACACCAGGACGACCACGGGGTGCAGGTGCAGCGCCCGGCCCATCACCAGCGGCTGCAGCAGGTTGCCCTCCACCTGCTGCACCGCGAGGACGACGACGAGGACGATCACCGCGTCGGTGGGCCCGTTCGTCACCAGGGTGATCAGGACGGCGACCACCCCGCTGAGGGTGGCCCCGAGGATGGGCACGAAGGCCCCGAAGAACGTGAGCAGGGTGAGGGAGAGCCACAGGGGCACGTCGAGCAGGAACAGGGCCGTGCCGATCAGCACCGCGTCCACGAGGGCCACCGTCGCGACGCCCAGCACGTAGTTCTGCAGGGTGTGCCACGCGACCCCGCCCGCGCCGTCCAGGCGGCCGCGGTGGCGCTGCGGCGAGCGCTCCAGGAGCCAGCGCCACATCGCGGGGCCGTCCTTGAGGAGGAAGAACACCGTGAAGACCGCCAGCGCGGCCATCGCGAGGGCGTTCAGCGCCGTCCTGGCGCCGGCCACCGGTGAGGGCAGCGCCTCGTAGACGAAGCCGACCGCCTGGTCGCGCAGCTCGTCGACCTGGCTCCCGTCGAGGTGGAGGGGGCCCTGCGTGAGCCACGCGCGGATGTTGTCGATGCCCTCGGTCAGCGCCGGGGCGAGCGCCCCGACCTGGCCGTTGACCCTCACCCACACCAGCAGGCCGAAGCCCGCCAGCGCGCTCACGAGGAGGAGGAGCGGGACGAGGGCTGCGAAGGCCGGGAGGACGCCCAGGCGTCGCAGCCTCCCCACGGCGGGCCACAGCAGCGCCGCCAGCAGGACGGCGACCGCCAGGGTCGCCGAGACCAGCCACAGGTGCAGCAGCAGCGCCCCGACGACCCAGCAGACGGCGACGCCCACCAGGAGGGCCAGCCCGTAGGCGACCGCCCGGCGCAGCCACGTCGGCAGCAGCGGACGCCCCTCCGGCACCCGCGCGGAGGTCGGGAGGGCCGGCGTCGGACGGACCCGCCTCACACCAGGCCGCCGAGGGCGGAGCCCGACCCCGCCTGCTCCCGGCTGATCACGCTGATCTTCCCGTTCGTCTCCAGCACGACCGCCGCGACCAGCTCCAGCCCCCCGATCCCGCTGCTGCGCACCGCGGCCTGCACGCTGTCCAGGGTGACTCGCTGCTCCTCCAGGGCGCCGGCCAGCACCTCGCCGTCCCGCAGCAGGAGCGTCGGTGCAGCGGTGACGGCCTTGCGGACCACCACGCTGCGCGAGGACGACCACGCCGCCACGAGCTGCAGGACAGCCAGCAGCAGCAGGGCCAGAGCGCCCTCGGCGAGGGACACGGTGCTGGACAGGAGCACCGTGGCCAGGGTCGACCCGAGGGCGACGGTGACGATGAAGTCGAAGGCGTTGAGCTGGGCCAGGGTCCGCTTGCCGGTCACCCGCAGCACGGCGATGAGCCACAGGTAGGCCAGCGTGCCCACCACGAGGACTCGCAGCAGGCCGTGGGCGTCGTCGAAGAACATGACCGGCTCCTACCCCGGTGCCCGGCGGGGAAGCCCCCGGCGCCGGATGGCAGCGCCCGGCCCCTCGCCCCAGGATCGAGGGCGTGGACGCCGTCGCGCTGCTGGGCCTGCTCGTGCTGGGGGTCGTCGTGCTGACGCCGGTGGCCGACCGGATCGGGGTGCCGCAGCCGGTGCTGCTGACCATCTACGGCCTGGCGCTGGGGCTGGCCCCGGTGGTGCCGGCGCCGGACCTGCCCCCCGACCTCATCCTCCCCCTCGTGCTCCCCCCCCTGCTGTTCGCCGCCACCCAGTCCACCTCGGTGCGCGAGCTGCGCGAGGCGGCCCGCCCGATCCTGGGGCTGGCGGTCGGGCTCACCCTGCTCACCGCCGCCGCGGTCGCCGTGGTGGCCCACGCGCTGGGCCTGCCGTGGGCGGTCGCGGTGGTGCTCGGCGGGGTGGTGGCGCCACCGGACCCGGTGGCCGCCAGCGCCGTCGCCGGGCGCCTGCACCTGCCGCCGCGCCTGGTCACGCTGCTGGAGGGGGAGGGGCAGTTCAACGACGCCACCGCTCTCGTCGTCTACCAGCTCTCGGTGATGGCGGTCGTCGCCGGCGGGGTGACGCTCGCCGAGGTCGGCCTGGGCCTCGTCGTCGCGGTCGTCGGCGGCATCGTCCTGGGGTTCGTCGGCGGCTGGCTGGCGCGGTGGGCGCTGGGCCGCCTGGACGACCCGGCGGCCGAGACGACCGTCACCCTGGCCGTCCCGTTCGCCCTGTACCTCGTGGCCGAGGAGCTGGAGGCCTCCGGCGTCCTGGCGGTGCTCGTCGCGGGCCTGTTCCTGCGCTCGACCGCGTCGCGCCAGGTGACCTCCGCCGGCTGGCTGCTGGGCCGCTCGGTGTGGCAGTACGTCGAGTTCGCCGTCAGCGGCCTGCTCTTCGCCTTCCTCGGCGTGGAGCTGACCGACGTGCTCGAGGACTCCTCGCTGCTCACCGACACCACCACCTGGGGCGTCACCGCCGCCGTCCTCGCCGTCCTCGTGGTGCTCCGGGCCGCCGCCATGTTCACGGCCTCGGGGATCGCCGGGGCCCGGGCGCGGCGGAGCGGGTCGGCGACCCCGGCGGGGTGGCGCGAGTCCGCGGTGGTCTCCTGGGCGGGCATGCGCGGCGTGGTCACCGTCGCGACGGCGCTCGCGCTGCCCACGACCGTGGAGGGCGGCGGCGCCTTCCCCTTCCGCGACGAGGTCGTGGTGGTCGCCCTCGTCGTCGTCATCGCCACGCTCGTCCTGCAGGGGCTCACCCTCGCCCCGCTGATCCGGCGGCTGGGGGTGGCCAGCGAGGCCGACCCGGCCGCCGACGCGCGCCACCTGCACCGGCTGGCGACGCAGGCCGCGCTGGAGCGGCTGGCCACTGCGGGGGACGACGTGCCGGAGGAGGTCCGCCGGGCCGTGGTCGACCAGTACCGGGCGCGGCTGGAGTACCGCGACGCCGTCCAGGCCCTGGCCGAGACCGACGCCGGCGGGGACCAGGCCGACGACCACCTGCGCGACCTGCTCGGACGCGCCAGCGAGGCCGAGCGCGAGGCCGTCCTGGAGGCCCGGCGCCGCGGTGAGGTCAGCCTGGTGGCCGCGGACGACGTCCTCTTCGACGTGGAGGCGCGCGCCCGCCGCTACGGCTCGTGACCTGGCCGAACGGCTGAGCCGGGGGCTGCAGCCGTGGCCGCCCGGACGATGCCGGCGCCCCCGCCCGGGACCGACGGTGGACCCATGGCACCCACCTCCCCCCAGCCCCCCGTCCTCGCCGGCGAGGGCCTCGTCAAGCGCTACGGGCGCACCCGGGCCCTGGACGGCGCTGACCTGGCCGTCGCGGCCGGCGAGGCCGTCGCCGTCATGGGCCCCTCCGGCTCGGGCAAGACCTCGCTGCTGCACTGCCTGGCCGGCATCGTCCGGCCCGACGCCGGGCAGGTGCTGCTCGACGGCGTCCCGGTCCAGGGCTGGAGCGAGACCCGGCGCAGCGAGCTGCGCCGCACCCGGTACGGGTTCGTCTTCCAGTCCGGCCAGCTGCTCGGGGAGCTGCCCGCCGAGGAGAACGTGGCGCTGCCCCTGCTGCTCGCCGGCGTGGAACGCCGCGAGGCCGTCGCGCGGGCCCGCGCCTGGCTCGAGCCGCTCGGCCTGCGCGGGCTGGGCGGACGCCGTCCGGGCGAGCTGTCCGGGGGACAGGCCCAGCGGGTGGCGATCGCCCGCGCGCTGGTGAGCGGGGCGTCGGTGGTCTTCGCCGACGAGCCGACCGGCGCCCTGGACTCGGCCACCGGCGCGGAGGTGATGGACGTGCTGCGCGGGGCCACCCGGCGGGCCGGAGCCTCCCTCGTGCTGGTCACCCACGACCCCGCCGTGGCCGCCTGGTGCGACCGCACCGTCCGCGTCCTCGACGGGCGCGTCGAGGACGCGGCCCCGGCAGCGGTGGCCCCTGCGGCGGCGGTGTCAGGGGTGTTCCGGTGAGCGCGCTCGCGCTGTCCTGGCGGCTGCTGCGCGCCGGCGGACGGCGGGGGTCGGCCACGGCGGTGCTCGCGGCGGCCGGCTCCGCCGTCGCCACCGCCCTGCTCGTCCTCGTCGCCGGCACCTGGTCCGGGTTCGACGCGCGCGCCGACCGCGTGCAGTGGCGAGCGCCGCAGGCGGTGGCCGAGGGCGCCACGGCCGTGCAGCGCACGACCACCACCGCCGTCGACGGGCTCCCGCTCGTGGTGGTCGACCTCGCGGCCACGGGCGACGGCGCGCCGCCGGTCCCGCCGGGCCTCACCGCCTTCCCCGCCCCCGGGCAGACCGCCCTGTCCCCGGCGCTGGCCGCGCTGGCCGCGGAGCGCCCCGAGCTGGCGGCCCGCTTCGGCACCGGGACCACCGAGCTGGGCCGCGCGGCGCTGGCCTTCCCCGACGAGCTCGTCGCCGTGGCCGGCCACGCGCCCGGCGACGCGGTGATGACCGCCCCGGCCTGGCGCGACCAGCGACGCCCCGACGCCTACGCCGGCCCCGCGCCCGTCAGGTCCTTCACCGGTGCTGCGACGCGCGACGGCCAGGCCGCCCAGTACTCCTCTCTGGCGCTGGTCGCGGCGGTGCTCCTCGTCGTCCCGCTGCTCGTGCTCTGCGGGGCCGCCGCCCGCCTGGGCCTGGCCCGCCGCGACTCCCGGCTCGCCGCCCTGCGCCTGGCCGGGGCGACCCCGCGGCAGGTGCTGGCCCTCACGGCCGTGGAGTCCGGCCTGCCCGCTGCGGCCGGTGCGCTGGTCGGCGTCCTCGTCGCGGCCGCGGCGCTCCCGCTGGCCGCTCGGGTGCCGGTCGGCGGAGGCGCCTGGTACGCCGCTGACCTCCTGCCGCCCGCGCCCGTGGTGGTCGCGGTGGTGCTCGGCGTGGTCGTGCTCGCGGTGGGCAGCGCCGCGGTGGCGCTGCGGCGGGTCCTGCGCAGCCCGCTCGGCGTCGCCGCGGCGCACGCGCCCCGCCGGATGGGCCTGGTGCGCCTGGGCGTCTTCGTCGCCCTGCTCGCGGGGTTCCTGCGGTGGTCCGACACCGAGGGCGCCTCGACCACCGGCCTGGTGGTGGCCTTCGCGGCCGTCTTCGGCGCGCTGGCCGTGGTGGGGCCCTGGGTGGTGGGCGTGCTCGGGCGCGTGGTGGTCGCCCGCTCGCGCTCGGCCGCGGCGCTGCTGGCCGGGCGCCGCCTGCTCGACGACCCCCGCGGCGCGTGGCGCGTGGTCGGCGCGGTGGCCATGACCGGCTTCGTGGCCGGCGTCCTGGCCCTGTTCCCCACCGGCGGCGACGACCCGCTGTGGGGCCGGGCCGACCGCCTCGACGTCGCCGTGCCCGCCGCCGGGGCCGAGGCGGTGGCCACCGACCTGCGCGCGGCGCTGGCGGACGCCGGGATCGCCGCGGAGGTGACCGGACCCGGCGACGAGCGCGGCGCGCTGCTGGCGCTCTCGGCGGGGGAGCAGGGTGGGGAGGGCGCGCGCACCCTGTCGGTGGCCCTGACCGGTCCGACGTCCGACCTCGACGCCGCGCGCACCGTCGTCGCGCAGGTCGCGCCGGCCTCCGTCGCGGCCACGGGGAGCGACATCATGATCGACCAGGCGCGGTTCTCCGCCGACTTCCGCACCGCGTCGGTGCTCGTGCTCGCCGTCTCCTTCGCGGTCGCCATGGCCTCGGCCGCCACGACCTCGACGGCCGAGGTGCTCGACCGGCGGCGCACCTACCGCCAGCTGGCCCTGGTCGGCGTGCCGCTCGCCGTCCTCGACCGCGCCCGGGTGCTCCAGACGCAGCTGCCGCTGGTGCTGCTGGCGATCGGCTCGACCGCCACGGGCGTCGTCGTCGCCGCACCGCTGACCCGCCTCGGGATCAGCTCCTCGGGCCTGGACGCCTCCGGGCTGCTCCTGCTCCTCGCCTGCCTGGGCGCCGGCCTGGTGGGGGTGCGCCTCGCGTCGGCGGCCAGCCGCCCGCTGCTCGCCCGGGTCGCCGCGGACCCCGCCTCGGCGTCGGAGTGAGAGCCTGCGGGCGGTCAGCCGCGAGGACGAGGGGGAGGTGAGCGGCGGTGGTACGGAAGGTGCGCCGCGCCCTTGCGCCGCTGCGACGGCCGCCGGTGGCCCTGGCCGCGGCGGTGCTGGGGCTGCTGGCCCTGTTCGACCTGGTCACCGTGACGCCGGGCTGGCCCTGGGTGGTCTTCGCCGCCGTCGTCGCGCTCGCGCTCGAGGCGCGGGCGCCCGGGCCGCGCCAGGACGCGCTCACGGCCGCGGCCGTGCTCGTCTCCTGGGCCGGCACGGCGGCGCTGGCCGTCGCTGACTACCGGTGGGCCGGCTCGTGGGGCATGGCGGAGACCGCCGCGCTGCTCGTGCTCCTCGTGGTCCAGTGGCGCGGGGCGGCCGGCCGCCGCGACCAGGTGCTGACCGCCGCCGTCGCGCTCGCGGTGCTGGTGCTGCCCCTGCGGCTGCTCGGCCCCGACGTCCTGGCCGCGGTCGCCTTCGTGGTCGCACTCCTGGCGGTGGCCGTCGCGGTGGCTGTCGGGCTCCGCAGCCAGGACGCCCAGCGGGAGCTCGCCGTGACCGCCGTCCGCCGCGCCGAGCGCGAGGAGGTCGCCCGCGAGCTGCACGACGTGGTCGCCCACCACGTCACCGGCATCGTCGTGGCCACCCAGGCCGCCCGCGCGGTCGCCGCCGCCAGCCCCACCGCGGTGCCGCCGGCGGTCGCGACGGCCCTGGCGTCGATCGAGGCGGCCGGCGCGGAGGCCATGGGGTCGATGCGACGCCTGGTCGGCGTCCTCCGCACCGACCCCGCCGGTGGCGCCGCCGCGCCGCGGACGCCGACGCCGTCGCTGGAGGACCTGCACCACCTCGTCCGCCGGTTCCAGGACGCCGGTGCCGCCGGCGACGTCGAGCTCGCCGTCACCGGGGACCCTGCCGCGCTGCCGGTCGACGTCCAGGCCGCGGTGTACCGGGTCGTGCAGGAGGCCCTGACCAACGCCGCCCGCCACGCGGCCGGTGCCGCGCGGGTCGCGGTCGCCGTGGCCTGCTCGCCGGAGGCGGTCGTGGTGGACGTCGCCGACTCCGGCGCGCGGGCGGGCGGCGGCCCCGCCGAGCGCGCCGGGGGAGGCTTCGGCCTGGTCGGCATGCGCGAGCGCGTCGAGGCCCTCGGCGGCGCGCTGTCCGCCGGGCCCCGCGGCGACGGGTGGGCCGTGCGCGCCGAGGTCCCCGTCCTCACGACGACGACAGCCCGAGGGAGGGCCCGATGACGATCCGCGTGCTGGTCGCCGACGACCAGGAGATGGTGCGGGCCGGGTTCGCGATGATCCTGGACGCCCAGCCCGACCTGGAGGTCGTGGCCTCCTGCGCCGACGGCGTCGAGGCGCTGGAGGCCGCCCGGCGCCTGCGCCCGGACGTCGCGCTGCTCGACATCCGCATGCCGCGCCTGGACGGCCTGGAGGTGACCCGGCTGCTGGCCGGACCGGACGTCGCCGACCCCGTGCGCGTCGTGGTCGTCACCACCTTCGACCTCGACGAGTACGTGCACGCGGCGCTGCGCGGCGGGGCCGTCGGCTTCCTGCTCAAGGACGCCGGCCCCGCGCTCCTCGTCGAGGCGGTGCGCGCGGCGGCGGCGGGGGAGTCGCTGATCAGCCCCGCGGTCACCGTGCGCCTGCTGCAGCAGCTGTCGGGGCCGGCGTCCAGCACCGCCCGCACCCCGCGCGAGCCGCTGACCCCGCGCGAGCTGGACGTCGTCCGCCTCGTCGCCCGCGGCCTGACCAACGCCGAGGTCGCCGGGGAGCTGTTCGTCTCCCTCGGCACCGTCAAGGCGCACCTGGGCAGCGTGCAGGCCAAGCTCGGCGCCCGGAACCGGGTGGAGGTCGCGGCCTGGGCGTGGGAGGCCGGCGAGGTGGGCGCCGCCTGAGGGCGGCCGAACGGCCACCCCGGCCGCGCTGGTCCTGGCCGCGCGGCCGATGCCGGGGAGGGGGCCCTCCGCCGAGGGTGGGGCCATGACCACCACCGCGCTCGCCCCACCCCGGGCTGCTCCGGCCGCCCGCCACCGCATCGCCGCCCTCGACGTGCTGCGCGGGTTCGCCCTGTGCGGGATCCTGTTCGTCAACGCCGGCCCCGTCACGGAGTTCCAGTACGAGGTCGACCACGGCCCGGCCACCCTGGACGACGCCAGCGGCTGGCTGCAGCTGCTCGTGCAGCAGCGGTTCTTCCCGATCTTCTCGCTGCTCTTCGGGATGGGCTTCTCGCTGTTCCTCGCCTCCGCGGCGCAGCGCACCGCGCGACCGCGCGTGCTGCTCGCCCGCCGCCTGCTCGTGCTGCTGCCGCTCGGCGTCCTGCACCAGCTCTTCCACCCGGGCGAGGCCCTGACCCTCTACGCCGTGGTCGGGCTGCTCGTGCTGCTGCCGTCGTCGTGGCTCCCGCGCTGGGCCGTCGCGCTGGGCGCCGCCGTCCTCGTGCCGGCGTCGCTGGTGGTCACCGGCGGCGGGATGTTCCTCGTCCCGGGGGCGTTCCTGCTCGGCTCCGCGCTCGTGCGCTGCGGCGTCGCCGACCGGCTCGACGGCGCCTGGCGCGCGCCGCTGGTGCTGCTCGCCCTCTTCGCCGCGGCGTCGGTGCCGGCGCTGGCGTGGCAGCTGCAGGACCTGCCCGGCTCGGGGTTCACGACGTCCTCCGCGGTGGCCGGCGTCCTGCTCGCCGGCGCGTACGTGACCGGCCTGCTGGTGGCCCTGGCCACCCCGCTGCGCGCGGCGCTGGAGGCGGCCTTCGCGCCGCTGGGGCGGATGGCGCTGACCAACTACGTCGGCGCCACTGCCGTCATCGTCGTGGCCGGTCGCCTGCTCGACCTGCCGCACGAGACCTCGTGGACACCCGTGCTCGCGCTGTGCGCCGGGATCCTCCTCGTCCAGTGGGCCCTGTCGACCCTGTGGCTGCGCTCGTTCCGGCAGGGGCCGCTGGAGCACCTGTGGCGCTGGGCCACCTGGGGGCGGCGCCCGCCGCTCAGAGCCAGCCGCGGCGCTTGAACGCGGCGTGCAGGCCCACGCCGCACAGCACCATGAGGGCGAGCGCGAACGGGTAGCCGTACCGCCAGTGCAGCTCGGGCATCACGTCGAAGTTCATGCCGTAGACCGTGCCGACCAGGGTGGGCGCGAAGAGGATCGCGGCCCAGGAGGAGATGCGCTTGACCTCCTCGCTCTGCGCCAGGCTCGCCTCGGTCAGCCGCTGTGTCTCCTCGTTCTGGCGCTGGCCGACGAGGGTGGCGTTGACGGTGAGGATGTTCTGCAGCAGCACGCGGAAGGCGTCGGCGCGCTCGACGACCCGGGTGGTGTGGTCGGCGACGTCGCGCAGGTACCGCTGCAGCTCCTCGCCGACGCCGTAGGTGGCGGACCCGGCGTCCAGGGCCTTGAGCATCCCGAGCAGCGGGTGGGTGGCGCGCTGGACGTCGACCACCTCGCGCAGCAGCTCGTAGATGCGGCGGGAGACCGCGGGGTCGCCGCCGAAGACCTGGTCCTCGATCTCGTCGATGTCGTTCTCCAGGCCGGCCACGACCGGGGCGTAGTCGTCGACGACCTGGTCCAGCACGGCGTACAGCACCGCCTGCGGGCCGAAGCGGAGCAGGCTCGGGTCGGACTCCATGCGCCGGCGCACCCGGGCCAGGTCGGGCGCCTCGGCGTGGCGGACGGTGATGACGAAGTCGGGACCGGTGATGACGTGGACCTCGCCGAACTCCACCCGCTCCTCCGCGTCGAGGTAGCGGGCCGGGCGCAGCACCGTGAACAGGACGTCGCCGTAGCGCTCCAGCTTGGGCCGCTGGTGGGCGGTGACGGTGTCCTCCACCGCGAGCTGGTGGATGCCGAACTCCTCGGCCACCGACTGCACCTCGCCGTGCTCGGGGCGGTACAGCCCGATCCAGGCCATGCCCCGGTGGTCGCGCACCAGCTCGTACGTCGCCTCCAGGGACGGCGGGTCCAGCGCCCGCCGTCCGTCGACGTAGACGGCGTTGTCCACCACACCCACCGGGATCAGCCTCCGACGTGCACGTAGGGCCGGCGATCGGGGTCCGGCTCGTTCTCGCGCAGGATCTCGCGGACCACCGGCGCCGTGTCACCCCGCCCCAGCAGCAGGTAGCGCAGCAGGTGGCCGAGGGGGTTGCCCTCCGACCACGCGAAGTGGGCGTGCGGCAGCACCCCGGTGCAGTCCCGCAGGGCCAGCAGCACGGCGGCCAGGGCGTTGGGCGCGGCGGCGCTGCGCGCGCGCAGGACGCGGTGGCCGTCCACCTGCACCCCGTGGACCTCCAGGACGCCGCTGAAGGCGGAGGGGTCGACGACGTCGACCTCGAGGAACAGCACGTGCGCCCCGCCGGGCAGCGGGTTGAGCTCGCGCTGCGCGGCCTCCTTCTCCGCGTACTCGGCGGGGTCGCCGGCCTGGCGGCGGTTGGCGATGAGGTTCAGCGCCCCGTCGGCCTGCAGCGACTCGGTGATGAACCGACGCGCGTCGTCGTCGAAGGTGATCCGGTCCGCGCGCAGCTCGGTGGTCCGCGAGACCCGGGAGACGAGGGAGACGACGACGATGCCCAGGACGAACAGCCCGGCGATGGCCAGGCCGTCGGGCTTCTCGACGACGTTCTCCACGAGGGCGTAGACGAGCACCAGGGTCAGGACGCTGAAGGCCACGGCCGGGCGGCGCTGGTGGCGGCGCGCGGCGGAGATCGTCACCGCGGCCGACCCCGAGACCATCATGGCCAGGACGCCGGTGGCGTAGGCCCCGGCCTGGGCGTCGACGTCGGCGTCGAAGCTGATCGTGATGAGGATGCAGAGCGCCGTGTAGACGAGCACGACGGGGCGCACGGCGCGGCCCCACTCCGGGGCCATCCCGTAGGAGGGCAGGTAGCGGGGCACGATGTTGATCAGACCCGCCATCGCCGAGGCGCCGGCGAACCACAGGATGAGGATGCTGCTGGCGTCGTAGGCGGTGCCGAAGCCGTTCCCGAGCAGCTCGTGGGCCAGGTAGGCCATCGCTCGGCCGCTGGCCTCCCCGCCCTCCTCGAACGCCGGGGCCGGGACCAGCACGGTGGTGAGGAAGCTCGTGGCGACCAGGTAGACGCTCATGATGAGCGCCGCGACGGTCAGCAGCTTGCGCGTGTTGCGCACCCGTGAGGCCAGGCGCTCCTCCGCGGTGCGTCCCTCGGCGGCGACCAGCGGCATCATGCTGACGCCGGTCTCGAAGCCGGACAGGCCGAGCACCAGCAGCGGGAACGCCAGGAACGCCGGGCCGAGCAGGTCGCCGACGCCGCTGCCCCCGGCGGTCAGGGCCGTCGTCCAGCCCGAGAGCGCCTCCGGGCGGGCCACCACCTCGGCCACCCCCGCGACCACGACCACGGCGTTGAGCGCCAGGAAGGCCGCCACGAGCGGGACGGCCACCACGACGGCCTCGCTGAAGCCGAGGAGGAACACCCCGCCGAGCACCAGCAGCAGCAGGACCGTCAGCCCCACCGCGTGGCCCTGCAGGGCGTCCGGGGTGTACGGGTTCTCCAGGGCGTGGACGGTCGCGTCGGCCGAGGAGAGCGTGATCGTGATGATCCACGAGGTCGCCACGAAGCCCAGCAGCACCAGCACGAAGAGCTTGCCCCGCCAGAACGGCAGCAGGCGCTCCAGCATGGCCACCGACCCCTGGCCGCGGGGGCTCTCCTGCGCCACGCGCCGGTACATCGGCAGCATCCCGGCCAGGGTCAGCACCACGATCAGCAGCGTCGCCAGCGGCGACAGGGCGCCGGCGGCCAGGGCGGCGATGCCGGGCAGGTAGGACAGGGTGGAGAAGTAGTCGACGCCGGTCAGGCACATCACCTTCCACCAGGCGTGGGGGGTGGTGTGGCTCTCCGGGGTCTGCGGCCCCTCCGGGGACACCTGCTCGGCCAGCAGCCAGCGCCGCAGGGCGCTGTCGCGGCCGCGGGGGCGGGAGGCGGTGGGGACGCTGGCGGGGACGGCGTACTCGTCGGTGGTGCTCACAGCATCCTTCGGCAGCAGGGGAGTGCCGCACCAGCATGCGCTCCGCCCGGGTGGCGCGGACGGGTGGCCCGCAGGCGCCGTCGGCCCTACGGTCGGGCACCTCGCGCAGGACGACCCTCTCCAGCACGCGGAGGCACCGGTGGACCTCATCCAGGAGAACCTGATCGACCCGGTCTCGAACGTCCTGTGGACGTACGTGCTGGTGTACGTCCTGCTGGGGGTGGGCCTGTACTTCGGGATCCGCACCCGGTTCGTGCAGGTCCGGATGTTCGGGCGCATGGTCCGTCAGGTGGGCTCCTCCCGCGGCGGGGCGGAGGGCGGCATCTCCTCCTTCCAGGCGTTCTGCGTCGGCCTCGCCTCACGCGTCGGGACGGGGAACATCGCCGGCGTGGCGATCGCCCTGACCCTGGGCGGGCCCGGGGCCATCTTCTGGATGTGGGTCGTGGCCCTGGTGGGCATGGCGACGGCGCTGGTCGAGGCGACGCTCGCGCAGACGTTCAAGGTCCCTGCGGCCGACGGCACCTTCCGCGGCGGTCCGGCCTTCTACATCGAGCGGGGCCTCGGCTCCCGGCGCGGCGGGATCCTCTTCGCCGTCCTGCTGATCCTCACCTTCGGCATCGCCTTCACCATGGTGCAGGCCAACACCATCAGCGACGTCCTCGCCGGCGGTCACGGGGTGGACGAGCGGATCTCCGCGGTCCTGCTCATGGCCCTCGCGGCGCCGGTCGTGTTCGGCGGCGTGCGGCGGATCGCGCGCGTCGCCGAGTACGTCCTTCCCGTCATGGCGCTGGCCTACGTCCTCCTGGCGGTGGTGATCATCGCGCTCAACCTCTCCCAGGTCGGCTCGGTGCTCGGCCAGATCCTCTCCGCGGCCTTCGGCGTCGGGGAGGCCGCGGCCGGCATCACCGGCGGCGTGGCGGCGGCGCTGCTCAACGGCACCAAGCGCGGGCTGTTCTCCAACGAGGCCGGGATGGGCAGCGCCCCCAACGCCGCCGCCACCGCGACCACCAGCCACCCCGTGAAGCAGGGGCTGATCCAGTCCTTGGGCGTGTTCGTCGACACGATCGTGGTCTGCTCGGCGACGGCGTTCATCATCCTGTTCGCCGGCTCCGACGTGTACCGACCCGGCGAGACCACCGAGGGCGCCTCCCTCACCCAGGCCGCGGTCTCCCACGAGCTCGGCAGCGGCACCACCTGGGTGATGAGCCTGCTGGTCTTCGTGTTCGCCTTCTCCTCGATCCTCGGCAACTACTCCTACGCCGAGGTCAACATGGCGTTCATGCGAGCCCGCCCGGTGGCGCTGACGGCGTTCCGCGTGGTCGTCGTCCTCGTCGTGGGTGCCGGTGCGCTGCTCGAGCTGGAGACCGTCTGGGCCCTGGCGGACGTCGCCATGGGGCTCATGGCGCTCGTCAACCTCGTCGCCCTGGTGCTGCTCGGGAAGTGGGCCCTCGGGGCCCTGCGCGACTTCGAGCGCCAGGTCCGCGCGGGCCAGGACCCCGTCTTCCGCACCACCGGCAACCCCGACCTGCCCCGCGACCTGGTCGACAGCGTGTGGGACGCCGAGCCGTCGCAGGCGCCCGCCCGCTCCGCCCCCTGACCGGAGCCGGGCGGCGGAGCAGGCGGAGCGGCCGGGGTCAGGAGGCCGTGCCGTGCAGCGCGTCGAGGACCGCGACGTCGTCCGCGCTGAGCTCGAAGTCGACGTCCGCGTTCTCCCGGATGCGCGTCGGGGTCGTCGACTTCGGCAGCGGCAGGACGCCCTTCTGGAGCAGGTATCGGATGGCGACCTGGGCGACGGACCTCCCGCACCGGTGGGCGACCTGCTGGATCGTCTGGTCGTCCAGCAGCCCGCCGGTGGCCAGGGGCGAGTACCCCTCGACGAGGACTCCGCGCTGCTCGCACCACGCCGTGGTCTCCGGCTGCGTGTTGCCGACGAACCAGCGGATCTGGTCAGCGTGGGGCACGACGTCGGTGGCCGCGACGAGGGACTCCAGGTCGTCGACGTCGAAGTTGCTGACGCCGATCGAGCGGGTGCGCCCGGCCTCGTACAGCTCCTCGAAGACCTTCCAGACCTCGATGTTGCCGGCGCGGTGGTCGGAGCCGATCTCGCTCCACGGCCAGGGCGCGTGGATGAGGTAGAGGTCGACCGGCCCGAGGCCCAGGCCCGATGACGAGCGCTCGAAGGCCTCGCGGGCGCCGTCCGCGGTCTTGACCTCAGCGGGGAGCTTGGTGGTGATGAAGACCTCCTCGCGCGGGACGCCGCTGTCCCTGACCGCGCGCCCGACGCTCGCCTCGTTGCCGTAGGCGAGCGCCGTGTCGATGTGGCGGTAGCCGGCGTCCAGGGCGGCGCGCGTGGCGTCGTAGGCGGCCTGGCCGTCGGGGATCTGCCACGTCCCGAAGCCGATCTTCGGGATGGTCACGCCGTTGGCGAGGGAGAAGGTGTCGGTGAGTGCGGGCACGGTGGTCCTCCGGGTCTCTGTCCGTCCGGGCCGACGGCGTGAGCCGCCAGCTCGCGTCACGGGCCTCTACCCGTGGGGCGTCCGTGCATGCTCGGACTGCTCAGCGGCGGCCTGGGGAGAGGAGGCCCTGGTCTGGTCAGGTGGGGGAGCGGGTGACGAGAATCGAACTCGCGTAGCCAGTTTGGAAGACTGGTGCTCTACCATTGAGCTACACCCGCAGCAGGGCCCCGGGGCCCAGCGAGCCCACCGTACCAAGGGCGCGGCCGGCGTCCGGGAGACCGCGCTGACGGAGGCTTCGAGCGCGTAACCTCCCCCTGGGCCGCGGCGAGACCGCCGGCCCGCGGGGTGTGGCGCAGCTTGGTAGCGCGTCCGCTTTGGGAGCGGAAGGCCCCCGGTTCGAATCCGGGTACCCCGACACGACCGCGCTGGACGGCGTGGCGCCCGGCCGCGCCGTCCGGGCGACCGTCCTCGTGAGCGGCGGCGATACCATCGGCCCCAGCGACGGCGCCGTTCGCGTGCGTCCGCGCTGCGCGAGCGAGGCGCCCGTCCCGCCCCCCGACCCGAGACCCACCTGGAGAACCCTGCCGTGAAGAGCGACGTCGAGACCCTCAACCCGACGCGGGTGAAGCTCACCGTGCAGGTGCCCTTCGCCGAGCTGAAGCCGAGCGTGGACGCCGCGTACCGCACGATCGGCGGCCAGGTGCAGGTCCCCGGCTTCCGCAAGGGCAAGGTGCCGCCGCGCGTCATCGACCAGCGCTTCGGGCGCGGCATGGTGCTGCAGGAGGCCATCAACGAGGCGCTGCCGGGCCTGTACCAGCAGGCCGTGCAGGAGACCTCGGTGCGCCCGGTCGGCCAGCCGCAGGTCGACGTCACCGACGTCCCCGACGCCACCGCCGGTGACGCCGGCGAGCTCGTCTTCACCGCCGAGGTCGACGTCCGCCCCTCCATCGAGCTGCCGGACTTCTCCGCCATCTCCATCCAGGTCGACGACGCCGTGGTGACCGACGCCGACGTCGACGCCGAGCTGCAGCAGCTGCGCGTCCGCTTCGGCACCCTGGTCGGCGTCGAGCGCGCCGTGACCACCGGCGACTTCGTCTCCCTGGACCTGCGCGCCGTGATCGGCGAGGAGGAGATCGACACCGCGACCGGCATCTCCTACGAGGTCGGCCTCGGCACGATGCTCCCGGGCCTGGACGAGGCCATCGAGGGCGCGACCGCCGGCGAGACCCGCACCTTCACCGCCCCGCTGGCCGGCGGCGACCACGCTGGCGAGGACGCCGAGGTCACCGTGACCGTGCAGTCGGTCAAGGTCCGCGAGCTGCCCGAGGCCGACGACGAGTTCGCCCAGCTGGCCAGCGAGTTCGACACCCTCGCCGAGCTCACCGCCGACCTGCGCTCCAAGGCCGCGGAGACCAAGGAGTTCGAGCAGGGCGTGCAGGCGCGCGACAAGCTCCTCGACGTGCTGCTGGAGACCGTCGAGGTGCCGGTGCCCGAGGGCGTCGTCGCCGAGGAGGTCCACCGCCACCTGGAGAACGAGTCGCGCCTGGAGGACGACGTCCACCGCGCGGAGGTCGACGAGGAGACCCGCAAGGCGCTGCGCACGCAGTTCCTGCTGGACGCCGTCGCGGAGGCCGAGGAGGTCACCGTCGCCCAGCCCGAGCTGATCGAGTACATCGTCGCCCAGGCCCCCCGCTACGGCATGGACCCGCAGGCCTTCGCCCAGGCGATGGACCAGGCCGGGCAGGTGCCGGCGCTGGTCGCCGAGGTCGCCCGCCGCAAGGCCCTGGCCGCCGTGCTGGAGAAGGTCGTCGTCACCGACGCCTCCGGCAACGTCGTCGACCTCGGCGACGTCGAGGAGGACGAGGACGCCGCGCTGCAGGTGCCCTCGGACGCCGTCCCGGCTGACGCCGCGACCGGTGGCGCCGAGGTGGCCGACGCCGTCGCCGACGCCCCGACCGAGGCCGCTGCTGCGCTCGACGCCGAGGCCGCTGAGGCCCCCGTGGAGGTTCCGGCCAAGCCGAAGACCACCCGCGCGCGCAAGCCCAAGGCCGCCGCCGAGGGCGCCGAGGGCGAGGCCGGGGCCGCCGCTGACGACGCCGCCGAGGCTCCGGCCAAGCCCAAGACCACCCGGGCCCGCAAGCCCAAGGCCGCTGCCGCCGACGAGGCGCCCGCCGAGGCGGGCGACGCCCCCACCGAGGCCTGAGCCGTCCGCTGGCGGCGCGGGCACCTGCCTGCGCCGTCAGCGAACAGCGGTCGCGCCCGGGATGGTCGCCCCCCTCCCCGACGCTAGGGTCGGTGAGGCCGGCGTCCCACCGAGGACACCGGCGCAGGTGAGGCCGGAGCACCGGCCCGGATGGATGGAGCAACGACCGTGAGCGATCACCGGCCGGACGCCAGCACCCCCGAGGCGCGCACGGGCAGCGGGTCCCCGATGGGCCTCGACGAGCACATCTACCAGCGGCTCCTGCGGGAGCGCATCATCTGGCTGGGCTCGGAGGTGCGCGACGAGAACGCCAACGCGATCTGCGCCCAGATGATGCTGCTGGCCGCAGAGGACCCCGAGAAGGACATCTGGCTGTACATCAACTCGCCCGGTGGCTCGGTCACCGCGGGCATGGCGATCTACGACACGATGCAGTACGTCCAGCCCGACGTCGCGACCGTCGGCATGGGCCTGGCGGCCTCGATGGGCCAGTTCCTCCTGGCCTCCGGCGCCAAGGGCAAGCGCTACGCCACCCCGCACGCGCGGATCATGATGCACCAGCCCTCGGGCGGCATCGGCGGCACGGCCAGCGACATCGCGATCCAGGCCGAGCTGATCCTCAACATGAAGAAGACGCTCACGCAGCTGACCGCGGACCAGACCGGTCAGACCGTGGAGCAGATCAACAAGGACAACGACCGCGACCGCTGGTTCACCGCGGCCGAGGCCCTGGAGTACGGCTTCATCGACCACGTGGTCACCAGCGCCCGGGACGTCGCCGACGGCGGCGGCACCGACGTCGCCTGACCGGTCCCACCACTTCACAGGAGACCTCATGAGCGACCTGATCCGCCCGGTCGGTGCGACCGTGACCACGCCGTCCAGCCGCTACATCCTCCCGCAGTTCGAGGAGCGGACCCCCTACGGGTTCAAGCGCCAGGACCCCTACACGCGCCTGTTCGAGGACCGCGTCATCTTCCTGGGCGTCCAGGTCGACGACGCCTCGGCCGACGACGTCATGGCCCAGCTGCTGGTGCTCGAGGCGCAGGACCCCGACCGCGACATCACGCTGTACATCAACTCGCCCGGCGGCTCCATCACGGCGCTGACGGCGATCTACGACACGATGCAGTACATCCGCCCCGACATCCAGACCGTCTGCCTCGGGCAGGCGGCGTCGGCCGCGGCGGTGCTGCTGGCCGCTGGCGCCCCCGGCAAGCGCCTGGCGCTGCCGAACGCCCGCGTCCTCATCCACCAGCCGGCCGCCTCGGGCGACTTCGGCCAGGCCTCGGACATCGAGATCCAGGCCGCCGAGGTGCTGCGCATGCGCAGCTGGCTGGAGGCCACGCTGGCGTTCCACACCGGGCGCAGCGAGGAGCAGGTCAAGTCCGACATCGAGCGCGACAAGATCCTCACCGCCGCGCAGGCCAAGGACTACGGCCTGATCGACCAGGTGCTCGAGACCCGCAAGGCCAGCGCGCTCACCGCGAGCTGACCACCGCTCCACCGCTCGACGGGGAGGGGGCGGGTTTCCCGCCTCCTCCCCGGACCCGCTGACAGTTCCCTGTCAGTGGTGTTCCATGGGGACCAGGTGCCGCGCCGGCGGGACCGCAGAGGAAGGACTGCTGTGGCACGCATCGGGGACGGCGCGGACCTGCTCAAGTGCTCCTTCTGCGGGAAGAGCCAGAAGCAGGTGAAGAAGCTCATCGCCGGCCCAGGCGTGTACATCTGCGACGAGTGCATCGACCTGTGCAACGAGATCATCGAGGAGGAGCTGGCCGAGGCCAGCGAGCTGGGCCTGGTGGAGCTGCCCAAGCCCCGCGAGATCTTCGACTTCCTCGAGACCTACATCGTCGGCCAGGACGCCGCGAAGCGGGCGCTGTCGGTCGCGGTCTACAACCACTACAAGCGGATCCAGGCCTCCGACCCGGCGAAGAAGGTCGAGGACCCGATCGACATCGCCAAGTCGAACATCCTGCTCATCGGCCCCACCGGCTGCGGCAAGACCTACCTCGCGCAGACCCTGGCCAAGATGCTCAACGTCCCCTTCGCGATCGCCGACGCCACGGCGCTGACCGAGGCCGGCTACGTCGGCGAGGACGTCGAGAACATCCTGCTGAAGCTCATCCAGGCCGCTGACTACGACGTCAAGAAGGCCGAGACGGGCATCATCTACATCGACGAGGTCGACAAGATCGCCCGCAAGTCAGAGAACCCGTCGATCACGCGGGACGTCTCCGGCGAGGGCGTGCAGCAGGCGCTGCTGAAGATCCTGGAGGGCACCACCGCGAGCGTGCCGCCGCAGGGCGGGCGCAAGCACCCCCACCAGGAGTTCATCCAGATCGACACCACCAACGTGCTGTTCATCGTGGGCGGGGCCTTCGCCGGCCTCGACGAGATGATCTCCGGCCGGATGGGCAAGAAGGGCATCGGCTTCGGCGCCGCGCTCAACAGCCGCTCCGACCTGCCGGACATGTTCGGCAAGGTCATGCCGGAGGACCTCCTGAAGTTCGGGCTGATCCCCGAGTTCATCGGCCGCCTCCCCGTCATCACCACCGTCGAGAACCTCGACGCGCCGGCCCTCGTGCGGATCCTCACCGAGCCCCGCAACGCCCTGGCCAAGCAGTACCAGCGCATGTTCGAGATCGACGGCGTCGAGCTGGAGTTCTCCGACGACGCCCTCGAGGCCATCGCCGGGCAGGCCATCCTGCGCGGAACCGGCGCCCGCGGCCTGCGCGCGATCATGGAGGAGGTGCTCGCCCCGGTGATGTTCGACCTCCCCAGCCGGGACGACGTCGCCCGCGTGGTCGTCTCCCGCGACGTGGTGCTCAAGAACGTCAACCCGACGCTGGTCCCCAAGGACAAGGCCGAGACGGCGCGCGCCAAGCGCGAGCGCCGCGACAAGTCCGCCTGACCTGCCCCGCAGACGTCCCCGCTCGCCCCTTCCGGCGACCGGGGACGTCCTGCTGTGCGGACCGGGCCGGATCACACGGCTGCGCGTCCCCGGTCGCGGGTGCGGCCACCCGCCCACAGCCCCGGCGGGGCGTCCCGCCGTCCACAAGCCCCGGCGGGGCGGACGGTGGCCTGCCCGACGCAGGGCGAGGCTCCTGCGATGGCATCGCGCGCGCTCGAGGAGGTCGGCCGACGGGGGGGCCTGGCCGCTCGCGCTGAGCTGGTCGCCGGGTCCAGCCGCACGGCGGTCGACTGGGCCGCAGCGACTGGTCGGCTGGAGCGGGTGCTGCCCCGCACCTACGTCGACCCCGGGCAGGCAGCGGACTGGCTCGTGCGCTGCCGTGCGGCCGTCAGCTACGCGGGCGAGGGTGCGGCGCTGAGCCACCTCAGCGCCCTGCGGCTGTGGGACCTGCCGGTCGCGTCGCAGGAGGCCGTCCACGTGACGGTCGCCCACGGGCGCCGTCCGCGGCAGGCGTCGGCCGGCGGCCTGGCCGTCCTGGTGCACCGCACCCGCCGTCCAGGGCCGACTCGCACCCGCTCCGGCGTGCACGTCGTGCCCCTGGAGCGCGCGGTCGTGGAGTCGTGGCCGATGCTCGCCGCGGACGCGCAACGGGCTCCGGCGGTCGTGGCGGTGCGCCGGAGGATGACCACGCCCGAGCGGCTGAGGAGAGAGCTCGCCTCGCGTCCCCGCCTTCATGGGCGCCGCGAACTGGCCGCGCTGCTCGACCTGCTCGAGCTCGGCTGCCACAGCGAGCTGGAGCTGTGGGGCCACCAGCAGGTCTTCACGGGGCCGCGGTTCGCCTCCTGGCGGAGGCAGGTCCCGCTGCGCACGGCCCGCGGGACGGTCCGCCTCGACCTCTTCGACGACGCCGCCCTGCTGGCCGTGGAGCTGGACGGCCGCGCCTACCACGACGACCCGCGCGACCGGGAGCGCGACCTCGCGCGCGATGCGGCGGTGGCCGAGGCGGGCGTCCTCACGGTCCGGTTCCCGCACAGCCGGCTCGTGACCGACCCCGATGGCTGTCGCGAGCAGGCGTGGCGGGTGCGCGAGGTGCGCCGTCGCCAGCTGCGCTCCCTGACCGGGGACGCACAGCCGTGCTGATCGGGACGGATCACACGGTCGCGCGTCCCCGGTCGGGCCGAGGGGAGGGGTCAGGCGGGGGCGGGGGCCAGGGCGACCTCGCGGACGGCCACGGCGTCACCGTCGGCGACCAGCTGCAGGTCCTCGATGTGCCCCGCGGCGCGCAGGTCGCCCGCGGCGGCCTCCAGGTGCGCGAGCGAGGCGGCCGGGGCGGCCACGACGACGCGCTCGACCGGCGTGCGCATCGAGACCTTGGCCTCCGACTTCGCCTTGCGCACGCCCGCCAGGGCCTCGGACACCACGCCGAGCCCCGCGGGGTCGGCGTCGCCCGCCGCCTCGCGCAGCGGCTCCGCCGTCGGCCACGCCGCGCGGTGCACCGAGCCGGTGCGCCACCACGACCAGACCTCCTCGGTGGCGAAGGGCAGGAAGGGGGCGAGCAGGCGCAGCTGCACGTCGAGCGCCAGGGCCAGCGTCGCCTGCACCGACGCGGCCTCGGCCTCGCCGAGCCCGCCGTAGGCGCGGTCCTTGATGAGCTCGACGTAGTCGTCGCAGAACGTCCAGAAGAAGCGCTCGGCGGTCTCCAGCGCGCGGGTGTAGTCGTAGGCCTCGAAGGCCGTGGTGGCCTCCTCGACCGTCGCGGCCAGGGCGGCGAGCACGCTGCGGTCCAGCGGCACGGTGACGGCCGAGGCGTCCGGCACGGCGTCCGGGGGCAGGGTGCCGAGCACGAACTTGCTCGCGTTCAGCACCTTGATCGCCAGGCGTCGGCCGACCTTCATCTGCGCCTCGTCGAAGGGCGTGTCCGTGCCCGGGCGGGCCGAGGCCGCGCGCCAGCGGACGGCGTCCGCCCCGTACTTGTCGAGGATCTCGGTGGGGACGACGACGTTGCCCTTGGACTTCGACATCTTCTTGCGGTCCGGGTCGACGACGAAGCCGGAGATGGTGGCCGTCTTCCACGGCAGCGCGCCGTGCTCCAGGTGGCTGCGCACGACCGTGGAGAACAGCCAGGTGCGGATGATGTCGTGGGCCTGGGGGCGCACGTCCATCGGGAAGGTGCGGGCGAACAGGTCGGGGTCGCGCTCCCAGCCGGTGACGATCTGCGGGGTCAGCGACGACGTCGCCCACGTGTCCATGACGTCGGGGTCGCCGGTGAAGCCGCCCGGGACGCCGCGCTGGGACTCGTCGTAGCCCGGTGCCGGCTGCGACTGCGGGTCGACCGGCAGGGAGGCCTCGTCGGCGACGATGACGGCGTCGTAGCGGGGCGCCCCGTCGGCGTCCAGGGGGTACCAGACCGGGAACGGCACGCCGAAGAAGCGCTGCCGGCTGATCAGCCAGTCGCCGTTGAGACCCGCGACCCAGTCCGCGTAGCGGTGGCTCATGAACTCCGGCACCCACTGCAGCTCGCGGCCGCGGGCCAGGAGCTCCTCGCGGACGTCGGCGTCGCGCCCGCCGTTGCGCAGGTACCACTGGCGGCTGGCGACGATCTCCAGCGGCTTGTCGCCCTTCTCGAAGAAGTTGGCCTTGCGGGTGGTCGCGGTCGGCTCGCCGACCAGCGCCCCGGCCTCGCGCAGCGCCGCGACGACGCGCTCGCGGGCGGTGTGGGTCGTCGTCCCGGCCAGCTGCTCGGCGTACAGGCCCTCGCCGGCGCCGCCGGCCAGCCAGGGGGGGACCTCGCGGCTCAGGCGCCCGTCGCGGCCGACCACCGAGCGGGTCGGCAGGTCGAGCTCGCGCCACCAGGTGACGTCGGTGAGGTCGCCGAAGGTGCAGCACATGGCGATGCCGGCGCCCTTGTCCGGCTCGGCCAGGGGGTGGGGGAGCACCGGCACCTCGACGCCGAACAGCGGGGAGGTGACCGTCGTCCCGAACAGCGCCTGGTAGCGCTCGTCGTCGGGGTGGGCGACCAGCGCCACGACGCTGGGCAGCAGCTCCGGGCGGGTGGTCTCGATGAGGACGGGCTCGCCGCCGGCGCGCGCGAAGGCCACCCGGTGGTAGTGGCCGGGGTAGTCGCGGGCCTCCAGCTCGGCCTGGGCCACGGCGGTCTGGAAGGTGACGTCCCACAGGCCCGGCGCCTCGGCCTGGTAGGCCTCGCCGCGGGCGAGGTTGCGCAGGAACGCGCGCTGGGCGACGCCGCGGGAGTCGGCGCTGATGGTCGTGTACATCTTCGACCAGTCCACGCTCAGCCCGACGCTGCGCCACAGCGCCTCGAAGACCTTCTCATCCTCACCCGTGAGCTGCTCGCACAGCCGGATGAACGTCTGCCGGCTGACCGGGACCTGCTTCTTCGGGTCCGGCTTCTCCGGTGGCGTCCAGCCCTCGTCCTCCACGGGCAGGGAGGGGTCGCAGCGGACGCCGAAGTAGTTCTGCACCCGGCGCTCGGTCGGCAGGCCGTTGTCGTCCCAGCCCATCGGGTAGAACACCTCGCGCCCGCGCATGCGCTGGAAGCGCGCCACGACGTCGGTGTGGGTGTAGCTGAAGACGTGCCCGACGTGCAGGGAGCCGGAGACCGTCGGCGGCGGGGTGTCGATGGAGAACACCTGCTCGCGCGTGGCCGTGCGGTCGAAGGCGTAGGTGCCCTGCTCGCTCCACGCGGCGTCCCACTTGGCCTCCAGGCCGTCGAGGGAGGGGCGCTCGGGCACCGAGCGGGAGGTCGGGGTGCTCTGGTCGGGCATGGGACCAGTCTCCCAGAGCGGCGCGGCGCCTCGGTGCGGGCCGTGGTGGGATGGCGCCCGTGGAGGACACCCTGCGGGCCGTGGTCACCGGAGCGAGCTCGGGCATCGGCGCGGCGACCGTGCGGCGCCTGCGCGCGGAGGGGTGGTCGGTGCTGGCCGTCGCCCGCCGCGCCGACCGCCTGGAGGCGCTGGCCGCCGAGACCGGCTGCGAGGTGTGCGTCGCCGACGTGACGCGGGCGGACGACGTCGCGCGCCTGGCCGCCGCGGCGGGCCAGGTGCACGCGCTGGTCAACAACGCCGGCGGCGCGGTGGGCACCGAGAGCGTCGAGGACGGCGACCCGGCCGACTGGCAGGCCATGTTCGACGTCAACGTGCTCGCCACCCTGCGCGTCACCCAGGCCCTGCTGCCGGCGCTGCGCGCCACCGGCCGCGGCGACGTGCTGGTGATGAGCTCCACCGCCGCGCGCACGCCCTACGAGGGCGGCGGCGGGTACGTGGCCGCCAAGCACGCGGAGTCGGTGATCGCCCAGACCCTGCGCCTGGAGCTGGTCGGGCAGCCGGTGCGGGTCGTCGAGATCGCGCCGGGGATGGTCGCCACCGAGGAGTTCTCCCGCAACCGCATGCGCGGGGACCAGGCCAGGGCGGACGCCGTCTACGCGGGGGTGCGCGAGCCGCTGACCGCCGAGGACGTCGCCGACTGCGTCGTGTGGACCCTCACCCGCCCCCACCACGTCAACGTCGACCTGCTCGTGGTGCGCCCGCGCGCCCAGGCCGCGCAGCACCGCATCGCCCGCGAGCCCCAGGACGGCTGACCCCGCCCCGCGTGATCAGGGGCCAGGGGTCAGAGGAGGAAGCGGAACGCGGGGTCGTCCGGGTCGACGCGCTGCACGGTCAGCCCCGAGGCGCTCAGGCGCTCCAGCAGCCCGGGCAGGTCGGCGGCGGCCCCGAGCTCGATGCCGACCAGCGCCGGCCCGGTCTCGCGGGTGGAGCGCTTGACGTACTCGAACAGCGCGATGTCGTCGTCGGGGCCGAGCACGTCGTCGAGGAAGCGGCGCAGCGCCCCGGGCTCCTGCGGGAACTCCACGAGGAAGTAGTGCTTGAGCCCCTCGTGCACGAGGGAGCGCTCGAGGATCTCCGCGTACCGGCTCACGTCGTTGTTCCCGCCGGAGAGCACGCAGACCACCGTCGAGCCGGGCTCGGGCCGGACGCCGTCGCCCAGCGCCGCGCTGGCCAGGCCGCCCGCGGGCTCGGCGATGACGCCGTCGGTCTGGTAGAGCGCCAGCAGCTCGGTGCACAGGCGGCCCTCGTCGACCGCGGTGACCCCCGCCCCGCAGGCCGCGACCAGGGCCGTGGTCAGGAGGCCGGACGTGCGCACCGCCGCGCCGTCGACGAAGCCGTCCAGGTGCTCCAGCGGCACCGGGCGACCGGCGGCCAGCGCCGCGGCCATGGACGCCGCCCCGCGCGGCTCGACCCCGACCAGGCGCCAGCCCGGACGCCGCTCCCGCGCCCACGCCGCCGTCCCGGCCAGCAGCCCGCCGCCGCCGACCGGGGCCACGAGCAGGTCCAGGGAGCGCCCCAGCTCCTCCACCTGCTCGGCCACCTCGATGGCGACGGTGCCCTGCCCGGCGATGGTGCGGGCGTCGTCGAAGGCCGGCACGAGCACCGCCCCGCTGGCGGCGGCCTCGGCCAGCGCGGCGGCCGCGGCGTCGTCGTAGCTGTCACCGGTGACCACCAGCTCCAGCGCCGTGCCGCCCAGCGCCGTCATCCGGTCGCGCTTCTGGCGCGGGGTGGTGCGCGGCACGAAGATCCGCCCGCGCACGCCCAGCAGCTGGCAGGCCAGGGCCACGCCCTGGCCGTGGTTGCCGGCGCTCGCGCAGACGACGCCGAGCGCGCGCTCGCGGGCGTCGAGCTGGGCGATGAGGTTGTAGGCCCCGCGCAGCTTGTACGAGCGCACGGGCTGCAGGTCCTCGCGCTTGAGGTAGACCTCCGCGCCGGTGAGCGCCGACAGGCGGGCGTTGCGCTGCAGCGGCGTGCGCACGGCGACGCCGTCCAGGCGCACCGCCGCGCGCTCGACGTCGGCGGCGGTGACCGGGGCGGGGCTGCTCACGCCGCGCGACGCTACCGGGCCCGGTGGCGCGCCCGGCCCGGGCCGGTGGTCAGGCCGGTGGTCAGGCCGTGCGCGACGCCCGGTGCGTGGCCGCGACGTCGGCGCCGCCGAGGCCCTGCTCCGCTGCGGCGTCGAAGCGGGCCCGCACGGCCCGCGCGACGGCGAGGTCGAGGCCCGCGGCGGTGGCCGCCTCGACGATCAGCCCGGCGTCCTTGCGCGCCCCGGCGAGGGGGAACGACGGCTCGTCGACGGCGTCGTCGAGCATCGCGGTGCCCTTCAGCTGCAGGTAGGCGGAGTCGCTGGCCCCTCCGGCGACCGCCGAGAGCACCAGGTGCGGGTCGACGCCGAGCGCGGCGGCCAGGTGCAGGCTCTCGGCGGCGGCCTCGACCTGCGCGAGCACCCAGGCGTTGCAGGCCAGCTTGAGCCGGCTGCCCGCACCCGCCTCGTCCTGCCACAGCGTCCGGGAGCCGACCGCCTCCAGCACCGGGGTCACGGCCTCGCGCAGCGGCGCCGGCCCCGCGGCGAGCACCACGAGGGCGCCGTCGGTGGCCGGGCCCTTCGTGCCGAGCACCGGCGCGTCGACGAAGGCGACGCCGAGGTCGTCCGCGAGGCCGGCCAGGCGCTGGGCGCCCTCGACCCCGACGGTGCTCATCTGCAGCCACACGGCGCCGGGGCCCAGGGACCCGCGGGCCTGCTCGACCACGGCGGCGACCGCGTCGGCGTCCAGGAGCACGGTCACCACGACGTCGGCGCCGCGCACCGCGCCGGCGACGTCGTCGGCCACCACGGCCCCGACCTCGGCCAGCGGCTCCGCCTTCGCGCGGCTGCGGTTCCACACCCGCAGCGGCAGCCCGGCCGCGGCGATCCGCCGGGCCATCGGGGCGCCCATCGTGCCGGTGCCGAGGACGGCGACGGTCGGGCGGGCAGGGGCGGAGGGGCGGTCAGCGCTCATGGCCGCCCCGTGCCCCGCGAGAGCCGCCGCACACCGCGCACCGCACACCGCCCAGCGCTCGGGCCCGGCTCCGGCCGGCTGGGGCTGGCCGGCGCCGAGTCAGCGGTCCGCGGGCGTCCCGCCGGACTGCCCGGGCACGTCGGCGAAGTCCGGCAGCCAGACGGCGACGGGGGTCGAGCTGGCCGCCGGCTCGCCGGCGGGCGCGCGCCGGGCGGCAGCGCCCCCCAGGTGCGGCAGGTCGCCGAGCTTGTCGACCTCGGCGGTCAGGGCGTCCAGCACCGAGCGCAGCTGCACCTGCGCCACGCGGGCGTAGGTGCGCACGTACTCCACCTCCGGCACGGGCCGCACGTAGCCGGGGGCAGCGGCGCCGTCGGGGGCCGGCACATCGCTGGCGGCCTGGGACGCCGCCTCCTGGGCGCGGTGCAGCACGTCGCGGTACTGCTCCCGCGCGGTCATCACGAGGTCGCGGGCGTACTGCTCGGCCTCGGCCACGGCGTCGTCGGCCGCCTGCTGGGCGCGGCTGAGGAGCTCCACGGCGCGGGCGCTGATCTCCTGGCGGACGCGGTCGTCGTCCGGCTCGCGGCGCAGGCGCTCGACCTCCTCGCGCAGCCCGTCGGTCTCGGCGCGCAGCGACGCGCGCTCGGCCTGGCAGTCCTCGGCCTCGGTGGCCAGGCGGTCGAGCAGGGCGCGCACCTCCTGCTCGTCGACCCCGTGCCAGGAGCGGGAGAAGACGGCGGTGCGGATGGCCTGCGGCGAGGTGGTCACGGTGCGACTCCTGCTTCCCGGTGCTCGTCCGCGGTGGGGCCGGACAGGACGGTGGTGAACTGCTCGTAGCGGACGGTCCCGGGCGGGGCGCCCGCGGCGGTGAGCGCGCCGACGGTGTGCTCGACCATCGCCTCGGTGCCGCAGACCATGGTGGTGCGCCCCTGCCACGCGCCGCTGGCCGCGGCGGCGTCGCCGACCAGGCCGCGGGCGCCGGGGTGGGAGGGGTCGTCGGAGACGACCTCGGAGTACTCGAACCACGGCTGGTCGGCGGCCAGGCGCTGCAGCAGGTCGTGCTCGTAGAGGTTCCAGGGCATCCGCGCGCCGTGGAAGAGGTGCACGCGCGGCCCGTCGCCGCTGTCGCGGCGCTCGGCGGCGAGCTGCTCGACGACCGCCCGCATCGGGGCCAGGCCCGTGCCGCCGGCGACGAGCAGCAGGTCGGGGCGCTCGTCCTCGGGCAGGACGAGCTGGTCGCCGACCGCGGCGCCCAGCCGCACGGCGTCCCCGGTGCGCAGCGTGCGCAGCACGCTCGTGCTCACCTGCCCGCCGGGCACCAGCTGGACGTGCAGCTCCAGGGTGCCGTCGCGGCGGGGCGCGTTGGCGGGGGAGTAGTAGCGCCACAGGCGCGGCCGCGAGGGGATCTCCAGGGCCACCGACTGCCCGGGGCGGAAGGGCAGCCGCTCGGTGGGGCGCAGCTGCAGCACCGCGACGTCCAGGCTGCGGCGGTCCAGGGAGACCACCTCCGCCGTCCACGACGCCGGGGTGGTGGCCTCGGACTCCTCCGCGGCCTCGACCATGACCGTGGCGATGACGCCGTAGGCGGCGGCCCAGTCGGCGGCGACGGCCGGCGTCCAGGCGGGGCCGAGGAAGTGGGCGAGGGTGGCCAGCAGGGAGGCCCCCACCGCCGGGTAGTGGTCGGCGACCGCGTCGAAGCGGCGGTGGTCGCGGCCCAGCTGCTGCAGGTAGGGCACGACCTCCTCGAGCTGGTCGACGTTGCTGACCACGCGGCCGAGGGCGCCGACGAGCTTGTCGCGCTGGGAGGACATCGAGACCGGGAAGAGGTCCCGGGTCTCGGGGTGGGACAGGAACAGGTGGGAGTAGAAGAAGTGGGGCACCTCGTCACCGGAGGTCGCCACCTCCGCCCACGTGTCCTTCAGGGCCTGCACGTCCACGGGTCAGGGCGCTCCGGGTGCTCCGGGCGCGCCCGGGGCGTCGGTGACGATCGCGCTGCGGGTGCCCCCGAGGGCGCCACCGACCCGGCCGATCACGTCGGCGGGCGCGCCTGCCTCCTGCAGGGTCGCCGCCAGGTGGGCCACGACGCGGTCGAAGGCCTCGTCGGTGATGCCCAGCCGGGCGTGCGCGACGCCCAGCTCGCGGCCGTCGTAGGCGGTCGGCCCGCCCATCACCTGGGAGACCAGCAGCGCCTGGTGGCGCTTGAGGCGGTTCAGGTCGACGCCCTCGAAGTAGTGGGCGAGGTCGGGGTCGGCGGTCACGCGCTCGTAGAAGCCGTCGACCACCCGGGCCACGGCGGGCCCCCCGCCGACGAGGTCGTAGTCGCTCACGGTCTGCTCGGTCACGGGGAGCACCGTGTCCGGTTGGTCACCATGTGTCAAGGCGCGTCCCCCGGCGGGACACCGTCGTCGATCATGGAGCAGCCCGGGGTCACGGGCCCCGAGCACCGCGGACTGCTCCATGATCGCCGGTGAGGTCGGTGGCCCTCGGCGCTGTCCCGCCGGGGCCCGCCGCTCGCTAGGATGAGCAGCACAGGCGTCGACCCGGCCATCACCGGCGAGCCTCCGGAGGAACAGGGCCCCGGCCCCCAGTAGAACCGGACGGGTGCGGCCCGTCATCGCCGTCGACGAGCGGTCGTCGTCCAGCCCCTCCCGGGGCCGGGTGGCGGCAAGCGGGGTGGTACCGCGGTGAGCCCGGCCCGACCGGGAGCGTCGTCCTCGCACCGGACCGGTTGTGCACGACCCACGGTTGAGGTGTGAAGAGATGGCTGAGCGACCGTCGTACCCCCTGGCCTCGGCCACGGGCGACCTGACCCGCGTCGCGGCGTCCCCGCGGTTCCCCGACCTCGAGGCCGCCGTGCTGGCGCGCTGGGAGGCCGACGGCACGTTCGCCGCGAGCGTCGCCGACCGCCCCACCGGCGAGCGCGGGGCGAACGAGTTCGTCTTCTACGACGGCCCGCCGTTCGCCAACGGCCTGCCCCACTACGGCCACCTGCTGACCGGGTACGTCAAGGACGTCGTCCCCCGCTACCAGACGATGCGCGGGCGCCACGTCGAGCGCCGCTTCGGCTGGGACTGCCACGGGCTGCCCGCGGAGGTGGAGGCCGAGCGGCAGCTGGGCATCACGGACAAGCGCGAGATCGACGTCATGGGCGTCGCGGCGTTCAACGAGGCGTGCCGCACCTCGGTGCTGCGCTACACCGGCGACTGGGAGCAGTACGTCACCCGCCAGGCGCGCTGGGTCGACTTCGAGGACGACTACAAGACCCTCGACACCGACTACATGGAGTCGGTGATGTGGGCCTTCAAGACCCTGTGGGACAAGGGGCTCGTCTACCAGGGCTTCCGCGTGCTCGCCTACTGCTGGCGCGACGAGACGCCGCTGAGCAACACCGAGACCCGCATGGACGACGTCTACCGCCAGCGCCAGGACCCCGCGGTCACCGTGGGCTTCACCCTCACCAGCGGCGAGCACGCCGGCGCGAAGGCGCTCATCTGGACGACGACCCCCTGGACCCTGCCGAGCAACGCCGCGGTGGCCGTCGGCCCCGACGTCGACTACGTCGTGGTGGAGCCGGTCGAGGGCGCGCTCGCCGGCCAGCGGCTGGTGCTGGCCGCGGCCCGCACCGGGGCCTACGCCCGCGAGGTCGGCGAGGCCCCGACCGTGGTGGCGCAGCTCAAGGGCGCCGACCTGGTCGGCGCCACCTACGCCCCGCCGTTCGGCTACTTCACCGGGCGCGCGAACGCCCACCAGGTGCTCGCCGCCGGGTACGTCACCACCGACGACGGCACCGGCCTGGTGCACATCGCCCCCGCCTACGGCGAGGAGGACAAGAACGTCGCCGACGCCGCCGGCATCGAGACGGTCGTCGCGGTCGACTCCCGCGGCCGCTTCGACGAGCAGGTGCCCGACTACGCCGGCCAGCACGTCTTCGACGCCAACCCGCTCATCATCCGCGACCTCAAGGCCGGGACCGGGGCGGTGGTGCCGGGCACGGTCCTGGTGCGCCAGGAGACCTACGACCACCCCTACCCGCACTGCTACCGCTGCGGCAACCCGCTGATCTACAAGGCGGTCTCCAGCTGGTTCGTGCAGGTCACGGCGATCCGCGACCGCATGGTGGAGCTCAACAAGGAGATCACCTGGGTGCCCGGGCACATCCAGGACGGCTCCTTCGGCAAGTGGCTGGAGGGCGCGCGCGACTGGTCGATCAGCCGCAACCGGTACTGGGGCAGCCCCATCCCGGTCTGGACCAGCGACGACCCCACCTACCCGCGCACCGACGTCTACGGCTCCCTGGACGAGCTGGAGCGCGACTTCGGCGTCCGCCCGACCGACCTGCACCGCCCCCACGTCGACGAGCTGACCCGCCCCAACCCCGACGACCCGACGGGGCGCTCGACCATGCGCCGGGTGCCGGAGGTGCTCGACTGCTGGTTCGAGTCGGGGTCGATGCCGTTCGCGCAGGTCCACTACCCGTTCGAGAACACGGAGTGGTTCGAGGAGCACTACCCCGGCGACTTCATCGTCGAGTACATCGGCCAGACCCGCGGCTGGTTCTACACGCTGCACGTGCTGGCCACGGCGCTGTTCGACCGGCCGGCGTTCCGGACCGCCCTGTCGCACGGCATCGTCCTGGGCGACGACGGCCGCAAGATGAGCAAGAGCCTGCGCAACTACCCCGACGTCACCGAGGTCTTCGCCCGCGACGGCGCCGACGCGATGCGCTGGTTCCTCATGTCCTCCCCGATCCTGCGCGGGGGCAACCTCGTCACCACCGAGGCCGGCATCCGCGACGGCGTCCGCCAGGTGCTGCTGCCGCTGTGGAACGCCTGGCACTTCCTGGCCCTGTACGCCGGGACGGCGGACGACGGCGCCGGGGGCCGCGGCGTCGTGGGGCGCTGGCGCACCGACTCGACCGACGAGCTCGACCGCTACGTGCTGGCCAAGACGCGCGACCTCGTCGTCGACGTCGGCGCGCAGATGGACGCCTTCGACATCGCCGGGGCCTGCGAGAGCGTGCGCGTCTTCCTCGACGTGCTGACCAACTGGTACGTGCGCCGCTCCCGGGACCGCTTCTGGGCGGCCAGCGCGAGCGCTCTGGACGGCGCCGGCGGCACCGACGCGGTCGACACCCTGCACACCGTGCTCGAGGTCGTCACCCGCGTCGCCGCCCCGCTGCTGCCGCTGACCACCGAGGAGGTGTGGCGGGGCCTGACCGGTGGGCGCAGCGTGCACCTGGCCGACTTCCCCGACCCCGACGACCTGCCCGCCGACCCCGACCTGGTCGCCGCGATGGACGCCGCCCGCACGGCGTGCTCGGTGGCCCTCGGCCTGCGCAAGGCCGCGGGCCTGCGGGTGCGCCAGCCGCTGGCCGAGCTCACCGTGGTGGCTCCGGCCGCCGCGCGGCTGGAGGCGCTCGCCGGCCTGGTCTCCGACGAGGTCAACGTGCGCAGCGTGCGCTTCCTGGACGTCGAGGACGCCTCGGCGGAGCAGTTCGGCGTGCGCCAGCAGCTGACCGTCAACGCCCGCGTCGCCGGGCCCCGGCTGGGCCGCGAGGTGCAGCTGGCGATCCAGAACGCGCGGATGGGCTCCTGGGACGTCGACCCCACCGGCGCCGTCGTGGCCGGTGGCATCGTGCTGGAGGAGGGCGAGTACGAGATCACCACGGTGGTCGACGAGGCCGCGCAGGGGGAGAAGGTCACGGCCACCCTCCCCGACGGCGGCTTCGTCGTCCTGGAGACCGCGGTGAGCGAGGAGCTGGCCGCCGAGGGCTGGGCGAACGACGTCCTGCGCTCGGTGCAGGACGCCCGCAAGACCGCCGGCCTGCACGTCAGCGACCGCATCGCGCTGACCCTGCGGGTGCCCGCCGCCCGCGAGGGGTGGGCGCGCAGCGCCGCCGAGCGGATCGGGCGGGAGACCCTGGCCGACCGCGTGGAGGTCGTCCCCGTGGCCAGTGCTGATGGCGTGGCCGACGACGTCGCCGTGGAGGTGGAGCGCGCATGAGCACCCCTGGACCCGCTGGAACCCCGCCGACCCCGCCCGACGGCGGGCAGCGCCTGCGCGCGGTGCACGCGGAGCTCATGGCGCGCACCCCGGAGAGCTCGGTGCAGCCGCGGCTGGAGCCGGTGGCCGAGGTGCTCGGCCTGCTCGGCGACCCGCACCGCGCCTACCCGGTGATCCACGTCGGCGGCACGAACGGCAAGACCTCCACCGCGAGGTTCACCGAGCGGATCCTGCGCGAGCTGGGCCTGCGCACCGGCCGGTTCACCAGCCCGCACCTGACGAAGGTCACCGAGCGGATCAGCGTGGACGGCGAGCCGCTGGCCGACGAGGCGTTCGTGGCCCTGCACGAGGACGTCGCGCCCTACCTCGCGATGGTCGACGGGCGGCTGCGCTCGGCCGGGCAGGTGCCGCTGACCTACTTCGAGGTGCTCGCGGTGATGGCGTTCGCCGCCTTCGCCGACGCCCCGGTCGACGTCGCGGTGGTCGAGGTCGGCCTCGGCGGCAGCTGGGACGCCACCAACGTCGCCGACGGCGCGGTCGCGGTGATCACCCCGATCTCCCTGGACCACACCGAGCTGCTCGGGGACACCGTGGGCGAGATCGCCGGCGAGAAGGCCGGGATCATCAAGGAGGGCGCCGCGGTCGTGCTCGCCGAGCAGCCGGCGGACGCCGCCCAGGTGCTCCTGCGCCGCGCGGTCGAGGCCGGGGCGTCGGTGTCCCGCGAGGGCCTGGAGTTCGGCGTGCGCGAGCGCGAGGTCGCCGTGGGCGGGCAGGTGCTGGCCCTGCAGGGGATGGCCGGCCAGGTCTACGACGACGTCCTGCTGCCCGTCTTCGGCGCGCACCAGGCGTCCAACGCGGCGGTGGCCGTGGCCGCCGTCGAGGCCTTCCTCGGCGGGGAGCGGTCCCTGGAGCCCGACGTCGTGCGCACCGCGCTCGGCGACGTCACCTCGCCCGGGCGCCTGGAGGTCGTGCGCCGCAGCCCCACGGTGCTCGTGGACGCCGCCCACAACGTCGCCGGGGCGCAGTCGCTGGTCGCGGCGCTGGAGGACTCCTTCGACTACACGCGCCTGGTCGGCGTCGTGGCCGTGCTGGAGGGCAAGGACGCCGCGGGCATCCTCGACGTCCTGGAGCCGGTGTTCGAGGAGGTCGTCATCACCCGGTCCGGCTCGGCGCGGGCGATGGACGTCGACGACCTCGCCGACATCGCGCGCGACGTGTTCGACGAGGACCGCGTGCACGTCGCGCCGCGCCTGGACGAGGCCCTGCAGGTCGCGGTGGACCTGGCCGAGTCCGGCACGGCCAGCGGCCTGGGTGCGGGCGTGGTCGTCACCGGGTCGATCACCCTGGTCGGAGAGGCGCGCGTGCTGCTGCGCGCCGACCGGCAGCGGTACTGACCAGGTGACAGCAGTGGGGGTCTGCGCCGCGCGCAGACCCCCACTGCTGCCACCTGGCCGCAGGCTCAGCCGCCCCAGCCGGCGCGCGGCGCCGTCAGGTCGGTGACCGCGTACAGAGTCGTGGTGCCGGAGACCTCGTTGCCGACGGCCACCAGCGGCTGCCCGGTCGGGCTGTCGGCCGCCGTGATGAACGCCAGGCCCTCGGGCCCGAGGTCGCCGGCCTGCGCCTGCCCCTGCGGGGTCTCCAGGTCGGCGGAGAAGTCGCGGGCGTTGGCGTAGGTGACGAACCGCGACGCCGCCGGGTCGGTGACGTCGTAGACGGCGATGCCGCCCACGCGCTCCAGGCCCACGAAGGCGTAGGTGCGCGCACCGACCTTCCCGACCACGACGCCCTCGGGCTCGGGGCCCTTGTCGTCGCTGCGGCCGTCGGCCTCCTGGTCGTCGTTGGAGGCGTTGAAGCCGTCCGGCAGGGCCCGCGCGGTGACCCGCTCCAGGTCCGAGCCGGAGTCGAAGACCAGGTCGCCGTCGGCGGTCCACACCGAGAACGAGCGGGCGCCGAAGGAGTGCAGCTGCTCGATGCAGTCGCTGCCGGCGCGCAGGCCGCTCGCGGTGCTGACGTTCAGGCGGCCCAGCTGCGGGTCGGCCAGCTGCTCGGCGGTGAGGACGCCGGGGCAGATCCGGCCGGCCTCCGCGAGGTCCTCCACCCGCGCGGCCTCGACGTAGCCGACGTCGTCGCCGGTGGCCGGGTCCTCCACCGTCCACTCCCGGGCGTCGCCCTCGTTCGCGGTCACCAGGTAGGTGGCGCCGCCGGCGGTGTAGGAGGCGATGGTGTCCGGCTCGTACAGCCCGCGCACCGGCCAGGAGCCGATCGCGGCGCCGCCGTCGCGGTTGGACGGGTCGAGCTCGTTCCCCGGGGCCGCGTGGTCCTTGGTGCCCAGCGGCAGCAGGTCTCGCACGCTCGCGCTCGCCAGGTCGACCACCGCGATCGCGTTCGCCTCCTGCAGGGTCGCCCACGCGGTGCGGCCGTCGGCCGCGACCGCGAGGTACTCCGGCTCCAGGGAGCGCGCGACGGGCGAGCCGTGAGCGGGGTTGGTGCCGAAGACGCGGACGCCGGCCGGCAGCGCGCGGGGGCCGCCCGCTTCGTAGGCCTCGAAGCCGGCGGTGCGCACGAGCGACTGCGAGGCGCCCTTCGCCCTGCGGACGGCGGGGGTGGAGACGTCGATGACGCTGATCGACCCGACCGGGTCGCTCGTGGCGGGGGAGCCGGGCAGGAAGTAGTCGTCGGCGGGCTCGGCCTCGTTGGCCACGAGCAGCCGGTTCCCGTCCGGGGTGAAGGTGAGCATGTCCGGCAGGGAGCCCACGCGCAGGGCGGCCAGCGCCCTCGGGGCCTTCGCGCGCCCGTCGAAGAAGACCACCCAGCCGGGGCTGACCTTGTCGGCGGCCTCCACGGCCACGGCCACCAGGCCGTCGGAGCGCACGGCCACGGAGTTGGCGACCGCGCCGGCGTCCACCACGGAGCCGTCGGCGGCGGCCGCGCCCTCGGTGACCAGGCGCGCGAGCACCGGCTGCTCTCCACCGGCGGCGAAGGACCTCCGGTCGAGCACCTCGACCTGGCCGCGCTGGGCGTTGACGACGAACAGGCGCTGGGTCTTCGGGTCGTGCGCGACGATCTCCGCAGCGCTGGAGCCGAACTCCCCGCTGGCGTGGCTGGCCACGACGCTGAGGGCGACGGACGCGCCGGGGGCGCTGAGGGAGCGCAGCGGCGGGGTGCCGGCCGGGTCCCACGGGGCGCTGCTGGCGGCGGCCGCGGGCAGCGCCGCCACGGCCAGGGCGGCCGCGCAGGCGGCGGTCGCGGTGCGGAGCAGGGCGGGGCGCATGGGTGTCCTCCAGGACGTGCGCGGACGGTGGTCGATGATCAGCACGGCGATCCGACCGCCCCGCCGTGGCGCCCGGGCGAGGAGGAGGTGGCCGGCAGGTGACCGGCCGGTGACGTCGTGGCCGCGCGGTCCCCGTGACCTAGGCTCCAGTCGTGTCCGAGGGCCAGAACGCCGAGCCGGCGCGGCCGGCCGTGCCGAGGCCGACGATGACGGCGACGCTCACCGCCGTCCTCCTGCTCCTGGAGGCGTTCCTCGTCTTCTTCGCCACCCTGGTCGCGGTCACCCTGCTGCCCGGGTCCACCGGCCCGTCCAGCGGTGCCGTGTGGGCCGTCGGCCTGGCGCTCGCGCTGGTCTGCCTCGTCGCCGCGGGCCTGACCCGGCGTCCCGGGGGCCTCGCCGTCGGCGCCGTCCTGCAGGGCGTGCTCGTGGCCACGGGCTTCGTCGTCCCGGCGATGTTCGTGGTCGGCGCGGGGTTCGTGCTGCTGTGGCTCTGGCTCGTGCGGGTGGGGAGGCGCATCGACGCCGACCGCCGCCGCTGGGCCCGCCGCCTCGCCGAGGGCGAGCACGGCGCCTCGCCCGCCTGAGCCGCGCCCGGCGCGGCGCCCCGCGGCGCCCGTCACCCCCCTGGTCCAGCGTGCGGGGGCCCGCCAGCGGCTCGCTGGCTAGGGTGGCGCCGCCCGCTCCCGCAGCCCCGCACCCCTGGAGGACCCGCCGTGGTCGACCCGCAGAGCCAGCCGACCACCGAGCGCACCCTCGTGCTGGTCAAGCCCGACGGCGTCCGGCGCGGCCTGACCGGTGAGGTGCTGGGCCGCATCGAGGCCAAGGGCTACGCGCTCGTGGCGCTGGAGCTGCGCTCGGCCGGTGACGACGTGCTGGCCGCCCACTACGCCGAGCACGAGGGCAAGCCGTTCTACGCGCCCCTGCTGGAGTTCATGGCCTCCGGGCCCGTGGTCGCCGCCGTGGTCGAGGGCCAGCGCTGCATCGAGGGCTTCCGCTCCCTGGCCGGCACCACCGACCCGACCACGGCCGCACCGGGCACCATCCGCGGCGACCTCGGCCGCGACTGGGGGCTGGCGGTGCAGCAGAACCTCGTCCACGGCTCGGACTCCCCGGAGTCCGCTGCCCGCGAGATCGGCATCTGGTTCCCGCACCTGTGAGCTGGGGGCTCAGGCCACCAGCCGGGCGAAGACCACCACGTTGTCCCGGTAGTGACCGCTGTCGTGGTCGAAGGCCCCGCCGCAGGTGATCAGGCGCAGCTCCGCGCCGGCGGTGGGGCCGTAGACGGCCTCGGTGGGGAAGCCCTCCTTGGCGGTCTGCTGCGTGCCGGTGACCTCGAACGCCACCGTCGAGCCGTCGGCGCGGTCGACCTCGATCCGGTCGCCGGCGACCAGCCGCGGCAGGTGGGCGAAGACGCCCGGGCCATCCTTGGAGTCCAGGTGGCCGGCGACGACGGCCGGGCCGCGCTCCCCGGGGGGCGGGCCCCCGGTGAACCAGCCGGCCACGTCGTAGGCCCGCGGCACCTCCAGGGCGCCGTCGTCGGTGAGGCCCAGGTCGACCAGCGACGTGGAGACGCCGAGGCTCGGGATGCTCAGGTGCACGGGCGCCAGGGCGGCGGCGTCCTGCGAGCTGCCGGAGCCGCCGCCAGGACCGCCGGCGCCGGCGGCCCCCAGGGACGCCGAGACCACCTGCGCGCCGCCCGCCGTGCCCGTGGTGGGGTCCTCAGCAGGCCCCGGAGCCGCTCCACCGCCGCCGCCCAGCGCGGCCGAGACCGCGACCACCAGGCCCGCGACGGTCACCGCCCCGGCGCCGGCGCTCGCCGCGGCGCGCACCCCCCGCCGCGGCGGGGCCGCGGCTCGGTGGCGCGCCCGGCGAGCGGCCATCAGCGGGTGGCGACCGCGGGGGAGCGGCGGCGCAGCAGCACCAGGGCGGCGGCCCCGGCGGCCGCGGCGCCCAGGCCGCCGGCCACGACCAGCGCCGTGGACGGGCCCGCGGTGGCGAGGCCGCCGCCGCCGGTGTCCGCGCCGCCGACCGGGACCACGCCGGCTCCCGTGGCGTCGGTGACGGCGCGCACCTCCAGGCCGCCCTTACCGTCGTCCAGGACCACGATCGTGGAGATGCTCCCGGCGGCCAGGTCGGCGTCCGCCGTGCCGGTGCGCCCGCCGGTCGACGCGCGCAGGGTGACCCGGCCCGCCGCCACCTCGGAGTAGCTGGTCGGCTCGGAGAACGCGGCGGCGCTCGCGATCGGCGCGGCGCCGATGACGGCCACGTCGGTGGTGGCGCCCGGCACGGCCACCGGGAGCACGCGGACCTTGGCCCGGCCCGCCGCGGGCGGGGTGAGGTCGTCGGTGATGGCGGTCAGGCGCGGCGTCGTCGCGTCGCCCAGGCCGGTGACGGTGTAGGCGCGGCCCGCGACGGCCTCCAGGGTCCCGGTGAGCACCGGGTCGCTGGACGCCGGTGCGCCCGCCGGGCGCACCGCCACGGAGTAGTAGCCGACCGGCAGCGGCTGGTAGCTGGTCAGGGCCCCGTAGGTGGCCTCCGGGGCCAGCACCATCGGCTGGGTGCTGCCGTCGTAGGCGGTCAGGGTCGCCGACATGCTCACCCCGCCGAAGCCGGGCACGAAGTGGCCGACCCGGATGTAGGAGGTGCCGTCGTCGGGGGCGGCGCTGGCCGCGGTGGCGGGCAGCAGCACGAGGAGGGCCGCGGTCAGCAGCGCCCCCAGGGCTCCGGTGCGGGAGCGTCGCGAAGTGGTCATGGTGTCCCCTCGGGCTGACCGGGAGCGGCCGCGACCGGGGAGTCCGGTCCGTCCGGTGTCGGTCGGTTCGTGTGCGTCTGCGGCCACGCTAGGTGACGCGAGCGGTCGGCGCGGCGACTTGCTCCGACGCGTGCGGCGGTGTAGCGGCGCGTCGTCCGGCGGGTCGCGCTCACGACGTCACCGGCAGCTCCACCACGAGCAGGACGAGCGAGCCGTCCTCGCGGACCTCGACGCTGGCCCGGAACGCCTGCGTCTGGGCCGCCAGCTCGGCGCGCAGCGCCTGCACCGCGTCGGCCCCCTCGTCGACCGGGGCGCCGTCCAGACCGTCCAGGACGGCGGTGCGCCGCGGCTCGCCCTCGACGGCGCGGTCGGCGGCGGGGACGTCGGACACCGACACGTCGCGCTCGCTGGCCAGGTGGACGAGCAGGGCGACCAGCCGGGCGTCGACCGGCTCCTCGTCGAGCACCGCGCGGGCGCGCTCGGACAGGGCGATCGCCGGGTTCTGCTCCACCGCGCGCACCGCGGCGGGCGGCGCCGTGCTGGGGCTGGCGCCCGCCGCCGGAGCGGGCGTCGCAGAGGTCCGCGGCGTCGCCGCGGGAGTCGCGGTCGGGGTCGGCGTCGCCGACGGCTCGCTGGGGGCCTCCGCAGAGGGCTGCGCCGCTGCGGACGGCCGAGCCTCCGGGGAGGGCTCGGTCGCCGGGGGGACGATGCGCCGCACCTCCACGCGGTCCGCGCCGGTGCCGAAGACCTGCACCGGGCTGGAGGAGTCCAGGGCCCGGCGGGACCAGCTGCCGCGGGTGGCCGCCGCCCGCAGCTCCTCCGTGCTGACGATCCACTCCGGGGACGCCGTCGCCCCCGCCGCGCTCGCCTCCTCGCGGCCGCTGGGGCCCGTCACGGGCACGAGCTCGCGCTCGGGCCCGCCCTCCGCGGCCAGGCGGGCGTACAGGTCGGCGTCCACGGCCACCCGCGCGCCGCCGGGCAGCTCCTCGTCCACCCACCGGCTGGCGGAGTCCGCGGGCGAGGCCGCGGCCGAGGGGAGCCGGCCCAGGCTCGCCGCCCACGCGGGGACGAGCGCGACCAGCGCCACGGCGGCCGCGACGCCGACCAGGGCGCCGCGCGAGCGCGCCACGGGGACCGGCGCGGGGCTGGACGCGGCGCGCCGGCGGGCCCGGGGCGCACGCGGGGTGGCGGCGCGCGACCAGCGCTGCCGGGCGGCCTCCGCGCCGAGGCCCAGGTCCAGGCCGACCAGCGGGGCCAGCGGCGCCGCAGCGGCGACCGGCAGCCCCAGGAGGCCGACGAGCAGCACGGCGGCGAGCAGGGCCGCGCCCGCGAGCCTGAGCCCGGGGACCAGGGCGGCCACCACCACGGCCGCCGCGGTGAGCACCGCGAGCACCGGGTCGAGCGAGGCCCAGGTGGACAGGGCCGACCAGCCGCGCGGCGAGACGCCCGTGCCCCACCCCGGCGAGCCGCCCGCGCGGACCGCGGCGGCGGCCAGCGGCGCCACGAGCAGCGCGCCGGCGAGCCCCGCGGCGACGGCCCACGGGAGGACGGCGCGGTGGCCGGAGGGCCGGTCGGGGACCGCTGCGGCGCGGCGGCCGCCGCGCTCCCCGGGCGAGGACGCCGACCGCGACTCCCACCGCGACGCCGACCGCCGCCGCCACCCCGCGGCGCCGGCCAGCGCGGCGGCCAGCGACACGAGCAGCCCGAGGGCCCCGGCGCCGGGAGAGGCCAGCGCGGCGACCGCGGTGGGGGAGGCCAGGGGAGCGGCCACGGCGACGGCCGCGGCGGCGCGCCCGGCGCCCGCGGCGCGGGCCAGCGCCCAGGCCAGGGTCGCGGCCACGGCGGGGAGGAGGAGGGACCAAGCGGTCAGCGAGCCGGTCACCAGGAGGGCGCAGGCGGCGTGGAGGAGGGTGACCGCGGCCACCACCGCCGGTGCCGCGAGCCGGGTGGAGGCACGGCGTCCAGCGCGTCGGGGCGGGGGAGCCTGCGCCAGCCGGTGGGCGCGACGGCCCGGGCTGGTGGGGCTCATGCGCGGTCCTCCGAGGGGGCGGCGGCGGTCGTGACGTGATCGTCTCCCGTCGCGCCCACCGCTGCACTCCGGGGGTGGGCGATAGGGTCCGGCTGTCGAGCGCCGAGGAGGCAGACCGTGACCCAGCCCGCCGGGGACCCGGACAGCCCTGCGGCCGAGCAGCGCACCACCTACCTGCTGGTCGACGGCGAGAACATCGACGCCACCCTCGGGATGAGCGTGCTCGGCCGGCGCCCCCACCCGGAGGAGCGGCCCCGCTGGGACCGCGTGCGCGACTTCGCCGGCGAGGTGTGGCAGCAGCCCGTCAAGGCGCTGTTCTTCCTCAACGCCACGTCCGGCTCGATGCCGATGAGCTTCATCCAGGCCCTGCTGGCCATGGGGTACCGGCCCATCCCGCTGGCCGGCGGCCCGGGGGAGAAGGTCGTCGACATCGGCATCCAGCGCACCCTGGACGCGCTGCTCGACCGGCCCGGCGACGTCCTGCTCGCCAGCCACGACGTCGACTTCCACGAGCACGTGCGCCAGCTGCTCGCCGGGAGCGGGCGGCGGGTGGGCCTGCTGGGCTTCCGGGAGTTCGTCAACTCCGCGTTCGGGGAGCTGTCGGCGGGGGGCCTGTCGGTCTACGACCTCGAGGACGACGTGCGCGCCTTCACCGGCGTCCTGCCCCGCGTCCGGATCATCCCGCTGTCGGAGTTCGACCCGCTGCGCTACCTGTAGGGCTCAAGGTGGCGGGCCGCCTGTGCGATACTGCGGGAGGTCGACCGGCACGCCACACCTGCCGGACGACCCGATGACGACCTCGCCGCCCTCCGTCCGGAGGCCGACCTGGCGCCGCGGTCGCCTCCGGGCGGTGTGACGGGCGCAGGGGCCTGCGGGTGGGGTGGCCGGCACGGTGCCAGACCTGCTGGCGCCGCGCCGGGCCGTGATCGACGTCGAGGCGGTCGTGCGCCTGCGCCCCACGCGCAGCAGTGCACCCGCCCCGGCCCCCACTGACTTCCACCGCCCCCGGGCGGTGGCTGAGCTCCTGAGCGGCGCCGATGGTGTGGCCGGCCGGCCCAGGTTCACGGAGGTCCTCGTGACCACGGACGACACCACCGCCCACGGCGAGCCGACGGCGGAGCAGGCCCCGGCAGCTCCCCAGCGCGCCCGCCGGGCACCCCGCCGCGCCGCCAGCCGGCCGGCCGGCCCACCGGTCGCCCCCGAGGCCGCACCGGCCGTCGAGCTCCCGGCCGGGGCCCAGCCCGAGCCGGAGCGCGCCGCCGACGTCCTCGGCGACGTCTCAGCCGGCCCGGTCGCCGTGCCCGGCGCCGCGAGCGCCGCCGAGCTGGAGCCCGAGGCGCTTGCCGAGCCCGAGGCGCCCGCCGCTCCGGTGTTCCAGGCCGCCGAGGCCGCCCAGGCCCCTGCTGAGACCGCTGCTGAGACCGCTGCTGAGGCCGCTGCCCCGGCTGCCGCGCCCCCGGCTGCCGCGCCCGCGGCCGGCACGCGCCGGCGTGGGTCGCGCCGCGCGGCCAGCCGGCCCGCCGGCCCGCCGGTGCACCCCGAGCCGGTCGCGGTGCCCGAGCCCGCCGTCCAGGTCTCCGTGGTCGACCCGCGCGTGCCCGAGGTCCCCGTGCCCGCCGCCGCCGTCGGTCTGGCGACCGCGCCGGACGAGGCCCTGGAAGCCCTGGACGCCGACGTGGACGACGCGGAGCCCGGCGAGGCCGGCGCGCCGGCAGGCGACGAGGCCACCGACGAGGTCACCGACGAGGTCACCGACGAGGTCACCGACGACGCTGCTGGCGACGCTGCGCCGAGCGACGAGGACGACGAGGACGACGAGGCCGGTCGCGCGCGCCGGTCGCGCCGCCGCCGGGGCGGCCGCGGCCGCCGCCGCCGCGGCACCGGTGAGGGCGAGGACGCCGAGGCCGGCGAGGACGAGCCCGCCCCGGTCGCGGGCATCGTGCTGGACCTGCCCGAGCCGCGGCCGGTCGCCGGCCCGGGCCCGGGCGCCGTCGGCGAGCTCACGCTCGACCTGCCTCCGACCCGGGACGCCGCGGTCGCCGCAGCCCTGGAGGCCGCCGACGCCGCCGACGCCGCTGACTCCGAGGAGGCCGAGGACTCCGCCGAGGACTCCGCCGAGGACTCCTCCGACGAGGGTGAGGGCGAGGAGTCCGAGGGCGGCAGCCGCCGTCGCCGTCGCCGGCGCCGCAGCCGCGGGGGCAGCGGGGAGACCGCCGAGGCAGCCGACGCGCCCGAGGCCGACGCCGAGCCGGCGGAGGAGGGCGGGTCCTCGCGGTCCCGCTCCCGCCGTCGCGGCGGCTCCCGCGAGGCCGCGGCCGCTCCCGCCGCCGGCACCGGAGCCGAGGACGTCACGGGCCTGAAGGGCTCCACCCGCCTGGAGGCCAAGCGCCAGCGCCGCCGGGACGGCCGCGACGGCGGCCGCCGGCGCCAGACGATCTCCGAGGCCGAGTTCCTTGCCCGCCGCGAGAGCGTCGAGCGCACCATGGTCGTGCGCTCGGCCGCGGGCCGCACTCAGGTCGCGGTGCTCGAGGACGGCGTCCTGGTCGAGCACTACGTGGCCCGCAAGCAGCACACCTCGATGATCGGCAACGTGCACCTGGGCAAGGTCCAGAACGTGCTGCCGAGCATGGAGGCCGCCTTCGTCGACATCGGCCGCGGGCGCAACGCCGTCCTGTACGCCGGCGAGGTCGACTGGGAGGCCGCCGGCCTGTCCGGCCAGGCCAAGCGGATCGAGTCGGCCATGAAGTCCGGCGACTCGGTGCTGGTCCAGGTCAGCAAGGACCCGATCGGCCACAAGGGGGCCCGCCTGACCGCGCAGGTCTCCCTGCCCGGCCGCTACCTGGTCTACGTGCCGAACGGCTCGATGACCGGCATCTCGCGCAAGCTGCCCGACACCGAGCGCGCCCGCCTCAAGAAGATCCTCAAGGCCGTCGTGCCCGAGGACGCCGGCGTGATCGTGCGCACGGCTGCCGAGGGCGCCAGCGAGGAGGAGCTCGGCCGCGACGTGGCCCGCCTGGCCGCGCAGTGGGAGGAGATCTCCACGCGCGCCAAGCAGGTCAGCGCGCCGACGCTGCTCCACGGCGAGCCCGACCTGACCATCAAGGTGGTCCGCGACGTCTTCAACGAGGACTTCAGCCGCCTCGTGGTCTCCGGCGACGACGCGTGGGACGCCATCAAGCCCTACGTGGACGCCGTCGCGCCCGACCTCACCGAGCGCGTGGTGCGCTGGGACGGCGTGGGCGACGTCTTCGCCGCCCACCGCGTCGACGAGCAGATCGCCAAGGCCCTCGAGCGCAAGGTCTGGCTGCCCTCGGGCGGCTCCCTGGTGATCGACCGCACCGAGGCGATGACCGTGGTCGACGTCAACACCGGCCGCTTCACCGGCTCGGGGGGCAACCTCGAGGAGACGGTGACCAAGAACAACCTCGAGGCCGCCGAGGAGATCGTCCGCCAGCTCCGGCTGCGCGACATCGGCGGGATCATCGTCGTGGACTTCATCGACATGGTCCTGGAGTCCAACCGCGACCTCGTGCTCCGCCGCCTGGTCGAGTGCCTGGGCCGCGACCGCACCAAGCACCAGGTCGCGGAGGTCACCTCCCTCGGCCTGGTGCAGATGACCCGCAAGCGCGTCGGCCAGGGCCTCATCGAGGCCTTCAGCGAGCCGTGCGAGCACTGCGCCGGTCGCGGCGTGATCGTCCACGAGGAGCTCATCGACGCCGTCGAGGAGGGCGCGGGCACGCCGGAGGCCCCGGCCGCCCGCCCGCGCCGCGGTCGCGGCGACGCCGCCCGCGACGCCGTGCGCGAGGCCATCCACGAGGTCGCCCAGGCCTCGAAGCTGCTGGCCCGCACCGGTGATCACGTCGACGAGCCCGCCGACGAGCACGTCGACGAGCCCGCCGAGGACGCCGTCGTCGACCTCGACCCGAGCGAGATCGCGGACGCCGTGGCGCCCGAGGCGGCGCTCGACCTGGCCCCGCAGCAGCCCGAGCCCGAGCCCGAGGCCGCAGCCGAGGTCACGGCGGAGGTCACCGCCGAGGTCACGGCCAAGGCCGCTGCGGAGGAGGCCGGGGAGTCCCCCGGCGCCGACAGCGAGCTCGACGGCGACCGCCCGAGCAGCATCGGGTGAGCCGCCGCTGACCCCCCGGGGGAGCGCCGCGCGGTGCGCTTTGACGTTCCCCCGAACAGGTCCGTATCCTGCAGTGTCGGCGTGCCCTCGGCGCGCCCCGCTGCCTGCGGCCCTGGTCCCCACCGGATCCCGTCCATGCAGCACGTCGAACGATTTCAGGGAGTGAGCCACAGGTGTACGCGATCGTCCGCGCCGGCGGCCGTCAGGAGAAGGTGTCCGTCGGTGACGTCGTGACCGTCGACCGAGTGGCCGGTGAGGCCGGGTCCACCGTGCAGCTCACC
>Ga0210040_10000866_pt1 | contig 48345 bp, 45 predicted proteins | sample CryGeyCG12114_NA_FD_185462 | JGI IMG/M metagenome (GOLD analysis project Ga0210040, IMG submission 185462) | Groundwater microbial communities from aquifer - Crystal Geyser CG19_WC_8/21/14_NA (SPAdes) (version 2) | ecosystem: Environmental > Aquatic > Deep subsurface > Groundwater | place: USA...
GTGTGACTGGTGATGGTGGATCGCATAGCCAAGTCGAAGAAGTCGATCTTGTCAACGAAGTGCAACTGAGAGACTTCATTGGCAGCCTGAGAAAGCACGAATATGCAGTTGACGGGATTGCATCGCGGTATAGGTGCTTTGCGTAGGTCGGGCAGATTCCTGGGCTGCTCCTCGTCCTCTGTGGCACCTTTGAGGATACTCTTGAGCCTAGGAGCATCTTGCAATGACTTGTAATCTTTCTGAGTAGGGTATGCTTGAAGGGATGGAATGGGATGATAGGTTCGCAGCTGGGCCCTCATTTCGGGGAAGAAGTTGAGGGTAGTGTTCATCCTGCCCACGTTGACCAACAAACAGATCATGGCCATGTTCTGAGCAGCTGGAGTGTCGACTGACAGCCTGTCTTTCAGCACCTTGGATGTCTTGCTGCTCCTGGCCATGCTGTCGATGTAGATGTCGGCAAATGTGCAGTCCTTCTTGCCATCGCCGAGTCTGGTGAAGCATCGAGTCTCGTCATGGACGACTTCGTGGAGGAAGGCGTATTGTATCTCTTTGCGGAAAAGGGGGATGCCGTCTGGCTTCTTGATGTGCCTGACTTTGCTGCCAGAGTAGACAGAGCCGACGGTGCCATTGGCTGTCTTCCTTGTGCCAACAGCATTACCCGTCGTTCGGACTTCAGGATCTGCACTGCCAGACTTCTTGATCCTGACAGGCGTGGCCTCGTCCTCTGTTCCCTCTACTCCTTCGTTCACAAACACGGTGGTGCCTTTCTTCGGTCGTGGTCTCTTAGCCGTTGATCGAGGTCGCTTGGTAGCCTTAGTAGAGCTGGGTGTGGCAGTTCGAGGGGGCAGGTCTGAGGCGCTCGCAGGGTCATCTATGTCGGCAGGTGCCAGACGAGACGAATCGAGATCATGGCGCTCTTCGACTGTATCTCCAGCGCTGGAGATTGGGGACGCTTCACGAGAAGCCATGTGGAAGGCGACGTTACAGATCTGTTACTGCCTGTAGTGGATGTTGTCCATGCGTGCAGTTAATCAACGAACGCCAGGTAGAAGAGTTCTAAATGATAGAAATATCATCTATCGAGGCTAGCGGAACCATAGTTGTGCTGTTGCTACTAATGACATTCCATGTTTCGTGTTCTGTCTGGATGATCACCTACTCCGTAGTGCCTGCATGAACCTTACGACCAGCACGCGTCCAGGCGTCATAGCGTTCAACGCGCCTGCCAAGGGAACCCAGCGCCGCCGCTGCAGCACCCCTGAATGACTTACCGGACTTGACTACACGATGACCTTGAGAATCTTCTTCTGTACCACCACGACTGATCAACCAATGTTTCAACTTACGGCGACCAGGGATCCTGTCAGAATCTCGTAGACTTGCCTCACAGGCACCAAGGAAATTGGTGAGTCTAAGGACCATTGTGTGACAACAGCAGCGTTCCTGCCTAGCCGGTCACCACCATGAGCGCAGCACAATAACCACATTTCATCCTAGCGATTTGAGAGCGCTCATGTGGCCTCCTGGAAGTCGTCCGAAGAGACCGTCCAATAGGCTTTACATATACCTACTGATGAGCCGTTGTGACGCCCTGATTCAGTTGTAACAACGGATGCTGGTCTGTTGCGATCACCCACGTCTGCGAGCGATGGCCATTGAAGTTGAGACTGATGTGTGGGTTGAACTAAGTTGGATGATGTTGAAAGTCACCAGAGTCAGGAACAGATCCTAAGCTATTCTACCGATTGGTATCTTCTACTACTGTTTGCTAGTACATTTGTTGAGGAGCGCAATACCTAATCCGGGGTGTCCGATTCTCTTTGTTTAAAGTATTATGCTTATTCTGACTATCATCCTTCCCGTACATGGGAACCTGTCGAATGCATAAAGAACGCCATCTATCCAGCCTAGCTACTGCCATTCTCCTCACCGGCGATTGCGGTATTGACCGGGACCGCATCAGCAGGCGGACTCGCCACCTCCTCGCGTGTCTCCGCTGCGATAGGCGTGATGACTCTCGCATGCTTCCTCCACATTTCCTCAACGTGACTAGGAGGGCCATTCGCGACATGCTCCTCTTCACGGGTGTCTGATTCATGTGGTGTCTCCGACCTTGCCTGCACGGGTGGCCCAACCTCTGTGACGCTGTATTTGTCGATATGGACTGGTTCGGTGGCTGGCCGGACCACACTCCGCTGCTCATCCTGTCCGTGGCCAACGTCGCCTTCGCTAGGCACAAGAGATGGCGTGGGTGAAGCCCGTACCGTGACCTTCGAGATTGTCTCTGGTGTGAATGAGAGCATATCGGTATTCAGATGAAAAGTCGAGGTTGTGCTTGATACAGACGAAACTGTGTGCAGCTGTGCTTGACCTGCGGTATTGGAGCCAGCCCAGAGCTTTTGCGGGACAAATCGCTGAAGATCCCAGACAACCTTGATATCGGGGACGTATCTCTTCCACTCGAGTTCTGGTTTACTGATACGTGCTGGCCAGATGTCGCCCGCGAACGTCCCAGTGAATGGGTTCGTCAGATCCTTAATATTGGCAAGTGGTAATGGCCCGCCGAAGATCAACGTTCCAAACAGTGCCAAGACGATTACAACTAAGACAGAAGCAGTAATCTTGGTTTTCTTTCTACTCCTGAAATCGCTATCGTGTTCTTTTGGAACGCCAGAGTCAAGCGAGAAGCTGCCGCGAGGGCTCTCTGGCGTCCGCTGTCGCCAGTCTTTGTATGTCGGCTGGTAGGGGTCGTTTTGCCGGGCGATGAGCCCTGTGATCAGGCTGGACTTGCGGCGCCGGTGTGTATATGAATGGTTGGCTGTCGTATACTTCGGGTTCTCGTCATACGCTGCAGTCGACGAGGCCCAAGAGGTAGGCGGATCGTTCCATGCGGTCTGAATGGACGAGACGATAGGTGTTGACGGTGCAGGTTCGTCCTCCGGGATCGGACCGGTCGCTGGTGAGGGTGAGATAGGGGTGCGTGGGGAGGCAGCTTTAGCTGCGAAAGGGTTGCGACGGAACATTCTGGTCGTCGCTGGGGTAGCGTCTTTATCCTCGAAGAATGGTCAGAGTCGCATTAGCAGTGAATCAGAGATTGGTCAATGCTGCTTCAGGATCGGTTTTTAGATGCCTCAGACCCTGCACAATGCAAGCATAGAAAGCGTCAACGGATCGACCGAGGGAGTGAGAGGTAACCGTTGTCGATCTGGCAGGTCTGGTGAAGGACAGGATGGTAGACACGGATGATTTCTTGTCGCAGTTCATCGCAAAGTATGATGTAGAGACCATGACTGTGTATGGTAAGTGACAAACAAAGGAAACGATGACTGTGCTCGTAAGAAGACAAAGCAAGATGACACAATTCGAAAAATCATTCGCATAGATCGTATGTATAGCCGCGAACAGCAATGTCAATATCTTTCGTGCGAACTTCAATAGCAATCGTCACTAAGTGTAGATTCGAAGCGGTGGGCCAGGCTCAGTTCTGCAAGCAAATATCGTCCAAGCTCCAAAAGATGTCCGAGCTCTCAGCATTCTCGCCAGGGAGGACCCCTGCTTCGTTTGCCAACTTGAGCTCCTGGATCTGCGTCCTTCCGTCTTCAATCATCAATCATCAATCACAATCACCTCACTCATCGGCGTGACTGGACAAGGTATCAAAGTTACTACCCTATCTTCATCCTTCTTCACTTCAGCCTCTTCTTCGACCGTCGTTGCAGCAGCCTCAAGCTCCTTCATGAAAGTGTCATCTCCTGTAGTCTCCTGTGTGGTTGCCTGAGTATTTTCTTGAGTCGAAGGGTTGAAGTGCTCTGCAAGTGCATTCCGAAGGCCATTAAACTCGATATCGTCATCGTTGACTTGTATCGGTGTAGGTGCACTACCTTGCATAGTTGGAGCTTGTCGCTCGATTTCGCTGGTGGATTCAGATATGGGATTGAGGAGGGGAGTGCAAATACTTCGAGCCCGAAGAGCTGCAGTGTCACCTCGGACAGTAGTGATTGCGGCGCTGGTGTTTCGAACTGTGTTCTGATTTTCGTCCTCATGCTTGATATGATCCTTGGCGCCCTCTTCCAGACCTTGGTTGGGCTTCTTGTTGCCAAAGATGGAATTGATGACATTAGTCATGTTGCCGAGCCTCGGCTTGTCTGTATCGGGTCGTCTTCGTTGCAGCAGAGGAATGTTATCGTTCCAATCGCTATCTTCATCGTCAGAGATCGTCCTAGGGTGGGTTGCAGCATACCCTGCGATCTCCTCTTCTCTGCCTGTCACAGCAGGTGGTACATGTGGTTGTCGTCTTCTGCGAGGTCTCGGTGCTGCGCCCCCTTTTAGACCGCTTCGAAGGTCTACCTCGCTTTCTTCGCATCGGTCCATCCGGCTGGCTTGGCTGGATCTCGTTTTCTGGGTCGTCATCCACTGGGAGGTTATTGTTGATCCGCCATCGTCGCATAAGCTGCCTGTACTTTCGTCGACACCTCTCCTTGTCCTTGCTCTTCATATCTCTAGGCACTCGACCAAAAAGAGACCAGTATGGGTGGAACATTCGAACCATGGTGAAATTCGCAACACCACAGAATCTTACTTCGCCGGCATTCTTTGATCGGTTGAAGTTCTCATCATAGACCTGAAGGTGGTTGCCATCTGACACCCAGCACCAGACTTTGCCACTTCGCAGGCCGTTGGGAGTGTCGGTTTGGTGATTCCACCCAATCAGTGCCCGCCGCTTAGGAGTAACGACCTTCCTCAAGACTGTCGGGATCTCTGGACCAACCTCAGGCTCGCCTGTTGCGTTCGTGGAGATTATGGCTTCCGGGTGTGCCATATCGAAAGATGCTTGGATATCAGAGAATCAATATAGAATTGACAACTTTAAAGTGCTAGATGATCGTCGACTGTAGTGAGCAGTGTTGACACCGGTGGCAGCATGTGGATTGTCTAAAGAGAGTGGTTATATAGGTAGCTGGTAAGGGAGCTGTTGCGTCAAGTGATGTTGGTCTGAAGTTTTAACCATGGCTCAACATTGCGCTGCCCAGCGCCTCGGCGTGGTGGTACCGACGCGAATGTGAAAGACGTCGTTATATTGAAGCGAAAGTGCGCTCATCCTCACGACGTCGTGATCGAGCGGCACCGACCATTATCGGCTCCAGAGTAATCACCAAGTCTGCTAGCACTAATCACCGGTCGCAGTTTGCCATGAAAACCTGCAGTGTCGCCGACACACCTAGGTATTGGGAAGGACATTTCTGTACAGCAAGCTGTTGGTGCCATGGAGAGCGACATGATTGTTCCTGTCTTTCCACGTCCAATCGTTCCTCGTGCTTTTAACTCTTTTCTGGGTCTCTTTCAGTATGCCTCGATCTCGACCTCGATTTCGGCATCTCCGGAAGACCAGACTCAACGTCCTTGTCGCGAGGACCGTTTCGGCTCTTTTCCCTGCTCTTGCTTCTTCGGTCCGCTGCGCCAATCATTCTAGCATTGATCTCGAGCTCCGAAGGTCTGGCTCGTTTGTTCGGTGGTCTTGGGCTCATGGTTCTGTCTATCTCTTGAATTTCAATCACGTCTGGGTCAGTTTTCCCAGAGGATGCAGCTGCTCGGTACTTCTTGCTTTTTCTCTTACCAGATTCATCGTTTGGTGGTTGTGTAGTGTAGCCATATCCCTGCGTGGCTTGCATCATCTGATGAGGACCCCACAGGTCAGGGGTCGCAGCCCGTTTAGGGCCACTCGCAGGTCGCTTCTCTGGGTCGTAGCTGAACCCCGAGGCGGCAGCGCGTTGCACCTCGAGCTTGCGGTTGCGACGGCGTTTCCACCAGACGGCAAGCCATGCTAGTAAGCCCAGACCGACGGCCATGATGCCGAGCATCAGGACATATTTCCAGTGGCCCTCGATCCAGCTTTGGTTGGGAGGTGTAGACGTCGAAGTACTCGTATGCGTGGCAGTGGCAGTGGCCAGCACCGTGCCGCTTGTGACGCTGGCAGTGCGTGTTGCTACTGTTGCTGTGGCCGAGGTAGCTGTGATAGTGGTGGGGTCTACTCCATTCTGGACCTGGGCGCAAAAGTTGTTGTACCACGCTTGAAGCTGTTGCCTGTCTGCCTGCAACGTGCACTCCTGTAAGCACACGACATTCGAGCTCGAAAGGAGTGGTGTTAGTAAAGCTGAGCTGCAGAAGCATTGGTCGTAGGCCAGCTGGCTCGACACTGGATGGCTCGGTGGCGTGCAAGCACTCTGTGCTTGAAGGAGCACAGCGCAGCTTAGGGCACAGCCTGGGAAGGTAGAGGACGCAGAAGTAGGTACTATAATGCTTTGCTGCGCCATCTCTTTTGACAAAAGTACTTGGAACCGCTGTTGAGTTTTTAAGTTACGCTCAGCGCGAACAAGACCAGAATGATGTTGGTGATAATTCCGCCAGGGTAGCTGATAACGAGAGGACGGGCACACGAGGTGAACGGGAACGATGGACAGAGGAAACAACTCAGCTCAGCAGAACACAGCAATGCGATAGAAGCGCAGCATAAGAAAGTCGGTCGACGACTTTTGCCGCACTTGGCTCATGAGAGTCTTTTCGCAGCCGACAGGCCAGCGATCTGACTGGAGAAGTCATGGATACTGGAGTGAAGGTTGACACATGGTGCAAGTCCAAGAGAAGAGGTTGCAGCGAAGCCCGGCCCTCACCGAAAAGGAGACGCGCCAATGCAGAGTTGTGCAGGCATGAATGGTGGTGCTGCCTCATACCCCGGACCAAGCCTGAGCCTATTCTGCACCCCTTGACCCACCGCGATTCTGGCCATCGCGGCAAGCTTGTCGCTTTTGTGCGTCGCATCATGAACCACCGAAGCATCACACGGATACGTCGAACAACAAATACAAACTCGAACAGGCAATGTCGAAACCGCTGAGCTAAGAATGTGTCTGGTATCTGCAGACAAATAATTGCATGCAAATTGTCTCACTTCCGTGGCAGCCAACAGCTTTGCTTGATGGAAAAGCCGAGGGTGAGATGCCGGCCGCGCTAATGCATGATCGGCAATACCTGCTTCCAGCATTCGAGTCATCAACCAATAATTTCTTCCCTTGTTGATCTCCATCGTTCTTGAGCATTCCCCAGTTCACCCACTCTCGAGGGAGCTACAAGAGCACCGCGTCCGAGACATCGTAGCGCTTGCTGGCACAATACACGTGCAGGCAGAAGTGCCTTGCAACCTGACACATCTGCACACCTCCAAAACCATGTCCACGTCCCAAGGCTAATGCTGCACAAGTCTGTTGCAGGTGACCCAACGAGGAAGCTTCATGCGCAGGTACCCGTCTTCTAGCGTTGAAAGTATCTGCTGAAGTAAACTTGATAGACATATCAGGCATGTCACAGAAGTCATCTGCCCTGACCACGCTATGGCAGGGTCTGCAAGGCACATGGCAGCTCAAGCGTAAGTTACACAGCATGAGCGTTGCCCAACCATCAGGCAACTGCACCGGCACCGCATTGTTCACAGCTCGGCAGCCAGCCGTCTTCGTCGACGGCGAAGGCAAGCTGCAAAATGCTTCCAAAGAGATGCTATATTCCGAGCAAGGAGACTTCGAAATGACGAGCATGAACGGTATGACGAATCTCCCCAAATTCTCCTTCTCACGGAAATATGTCTGGCGTCTACAAGATGAGAAGTCAGTGACTCCCGAGATCAGTATTTGGTTCGTAAAGCCAGGAACTGAACAGATCGACTATCTTTTCCACAAATTTGTGGTACAAGACGTAATGGAAGATGAAAAGCCGGGCAAGTCGTCCATTGTGGTAGAGTGCAGTGGTGGCCATCTGTGCGTTGAGGACTACTACAGCAGTACATACACGTTCCAACTCAGCAAGACCCCAACCAACATGTCAGACAACTTCACTCTTGCTTGCTGGACAATGCTTCACGAGGTACGCGGACCTCAAAAGGATCAAGTCATCGAGACTGAGCTTTTCCCCATTTGCTGAACCTGCAGAGTATTCTTCCAATCTCATTTATGCACAAAAGCTATCACCAACAGAAGCATGATAGCGTCCAGCTTGATAACAGCAATAGCTCGAAACTGGAACCACACATTTTGCAATGCCGACGTTTCGCCGTGAACGCTCTAAGCCGACGGTCAATTCCGCTTCTCATTCGAACAACATCCCGACAGCGGTATCGGCAGACATATAAGTACTCATAGCACTGTCGTTTATCGGCAAGATCTGGCATACTCAAACAGACTGGCAAAATGTCAGAAGTCAAGCTACCCGACACTTTCGCCGCCATCCCTCGCTACGAACTAACCTTCGGCCCCTCACCAATCCAATTCCTCCCTCGCATAACCGCAGCCCTCGGCCACGGAGTCAACATCTACGCCAAGCGCGATGATTGCAACTCCGGCATTGCATACGGCGGCAACAAGACCCGCAAACTCGAATACCTAGTCCCGGACGCACTCGACCAGGGCTGTGACACCCTCATCTCCATCGGCGGCTACCAGTCAAACCACACCAGACAAGTCGCGGGTGTCGCCGCCAGCATCGGCCTGAAATGTAGACTAGTGCAGGAAAATTGGGTGCCCGACCACGACAACAACGCAGGCTACGACAAGGTCGGCAACATCCAGCTTTCACGTCTGATGGGCGCGGATGTACGCCTCGACGCATCGGGGTTCGGCATTGAGCACAAATCCACCCTTACGAAAGTGAAGCAGGAAGTGATCGACGCCGGCGGAAAACCATATTACATCCCAGCCGGCGCATCAGACCACCCCCTCGGAGGCCTAGGCTTCGCAAGATGGGCATGCGAGGTCCACCAGCAGGAGCAGGAGCAAGGCTTGTTCTTCGACACTATCATCGTCTGCGCGGTCACGGGCAGCACATTCGCGGGCATGATCGCAGGCTTCAAGTTGCTGGAGAAACTCGACCTGTCGCCCCCACGCAAGGTAATAGGCATTGATGCGTCGGCTAAACCTGTAGAGACTCGTGCCCAAGTACTCAGGATCGCGAAGTTCACAGCCGCGAAGATTGGACTTACAGAGGACGACATCACGGATGCAGACGTGATCCTGGACGAGCGGTACCATGGCGGTACGTACGGTGTAGCTGATCAACGGACAGCTGACGCGATCCGATGGGGCGCTAGAACGGAAGGGTTCATTACTGACCCTGTTTATGAAGGGAAGAGTCTGGCTGGTATGATGGACATGGTTCGAAATGGCGAGATTGAGGCTGGAAGTAATGTGCTGTATGCTCATCTTGGAGGGCAACTCGCGCTGAATGCGTACCAGGATCTGCAGTAGCGTTATCCAGGCAGGTTTAGAGCCGTGAGTGTCAAGGGAGAGTGAATAACCGAGCAAGTCGTTTTCAATGCCAGATTTGCATTGTCTGTACAAGCAGATTTTAGAGCTCACACACGAAGCACTTCCGCCGTGCAGCGGTGATCCTCCCTGCAGGAATTTCAATCCCAGCCAAATCACGGATCATCTCAGATACACTGACCCACCACATCCACGTTCTCTGTTCAACCATTAGGTCTGCGACACACTCATCGCCAATACCCCGCGTCCTCATCCATCGTACCAACTGTCGTCCCTCCTCTCCTGCACTACCATCACTAGTCCAAGGACCCTCCCACCATGTGCCAGTCGCATTATCCAGCCCAATGAACCAATCACACATCCCCTTCGCTATCTACCAGCGGCTCCCCATTCCTAAGCTTATCAAGCACTTCGCCATACATCCCCGACTGCTCAATCTCATCGACGATGTCCTCACCCGTCCACGTCGTCTCGCCCTTAATCTCCGCAATCCTCCGTTCAGCCTCCAGCTCATTAACGATATATTCCCAATTCGGCTGCAGCTTCTTCCCACCAATGAACGAGACCCCTACTCCCCCCATCACACACCCCACCATCGAGGCCTCCGCCCATGCCGCAGCCCGCGAATTCGGGTTCAGCTCGTACGGAAGTATGTTCCCATTCGAAGCCTGGCAGTTCCAGACTAGGGCGACGCATTTGGCCTGGTGGTGCACGTAGTCGGAGAGGGCGTCGGGTTCGAGGTCGCCGTAGATGGCTTGGCATTGGCCGACGAGGTCTTTCGCTGTTTTGGGCCTGAAGGAGATTCCAGTGGCGGGGTCGCTGATTAGGTCGGGGAGGACGAGGTGGGCGGCTATGGCTTGGGAGGTGACTTCGTCCCAAGACATGGAGTCTCGCTTTTGGAGTGCGCTCTTGGATGGTGGATGCTTGAGCGAAGGTCGGTAGGTGCGGCCGTGGCCCTTGTCTGGGGGCCCCATCCACTGGGGTTCCGAAAAGATGTAAGAATCACTATCTGCGATTGACTCTCCTTGTGGCGGGAGCTTTGCCGGGTTGTCTGTTGGAGCTGCAAGAGCGGTGGCGGCACTCATGGCTGCGGCGAGGAGTGTCAGCTTCATGTTGAGTTTGAGTATGGCCAGTCAGCAGCGATCGAATTCTGAGTATTGGTCAATATCTCTCTACCTTGATGTTTTGGCCTCAAGCGAGGGATCGAAAGTGGCGGAAACTGGACAGCTTAAATAGCTGAGAGCAGACCCGAAATGTGCGCTACTATTCATGGTTGCGTGGTACCAAACATGACGCTGAACCATTGTATGTAGAATCTGCTCAGTACCAGTATATGCTTTGCACTTCGTAGCGCCAGGTGATTGGTACCAAACTAGGACGACAAAATGTGCTCAGTATCCTCTGTATCACAGCCCAAGCTATTGCTGTATCCATAGGCTCGAGTAACCCTATAAGCTGTAGAGGCTGGTGGTGCTATGGCCATTGGTAAGCTATAGTGAAAAGAGATGTATGCTATGTGATGATAGAGCGGGTCAGGGATGGTAGTGAGGCTCTAGCCCGGCTGTCCTGCATGATAGTTATTAGTATTCGTTCCCATTTACGCCGAGTGCCCGGCACTAGCAGATGCCTTCCTCGCCTCCTCCTCGGCTGCCGCTCTTCGCGCATCCTCATGCGACTCCTTCGCTTGTCGTTTCAATCTATCAAATCTTGCTTTCCACTTTTCGAACCGACTTGTTCTCTCGCCTGAGTCAGTAGATGCCGAAGTGGTGCGAAATTCTTGTCCCTGAAAGGGTTTTTGAGATGAATATGGGTCTTGAAATGTCGCGGCTTCTGGTTCAGGTGACGGGCTGGCTGCAGTTGATGATTCCGGCATATTGGCATCCAGTAAGATCCTGACATAGGTTGGTGGGATTATGCCTGACTTGCCATTCAAGGTAGCCTTCCACCAGCCTTCAGAGCCAGTATCTTCGATCTCTAGTATATCACCTTTCTCGAAAGCTAGGTCACCATCAACTGGACCGTCGAAGGTGAGTAGAGCTAATGCTTTCGAGATTTGTACAGGAGGTTCGCTGTTCCCACTCGCATTATGTTGCTCTAGCTTTGTCGATCCTTTCCTTGCTAGACGGCGTAGGAGTACTTCTGTTCTATTGGAAGCTTCTAGATGTAATTGCTTTACTTGGTTCTGCATTGCCGTCAGTCCTATTACCAGCCTCATTTTGATAGGGAGTAACCTACAGGTGTCAGCTTCTGCAGTATCGCGTAGCTACCTTCTCCATATTCCTTGTATTCATATCCAGATTCCTCTAAGGTCTCCTTCGAAATCCATTGCTTACCAACAATGGTCTTATCTTTAGGTTGTTCGTCGCCTTGGGCCTTTTTAACGAAGTACTGAATCACCTTTTGATTCCCAACGAAATAATCACGACGGATGCCATTGTCGTATCGCCATACCCATGATCCACCTTCTTTTGCAAAGATGTCACATAGGGCCGTTTGATCATCATCAACTGGGTCATAAGCAAATCTGGAATAGGGTAAAATCTTGTCGACCTCCACAATAGCGTCTCTTTTCAGCTCCCAGTGACTCGGATCTTTAGGGTCATATCCGACGAAGAGATATCTGTCTCTATGATCAGCACATCAATCAAGGAGAACGATTGTCGCTTACTCGTCAGATGCCCATCTGGGAGCTCCTGGCAAAGCGAAAGCCGAAGTTCTTTTTTGCTCTGCCAATGCCAAATCTATAGCCGATCTAGGCGTATCTGTCCATTCTTCTAAGAGCGCAGCTACTTGTTCGTCTGTATCCTGACAAGAACCTTGTCCAGGTTCTGGATTAGTGTTATAGTTGTGGAATCTGTCAGTGCCAGAAGCGCTTCCTTTCACGTCCTCCTTCTGAGAACCGCTTTTTGGAGTGGGAATAGTTGAGACGAGTGTCAGTGACGCTGGTGGGTTCTTGCTCAGCTCTGCGTACGATTGTAACAAGACTTTCTCCCACGTCAAATTATCAGTACTGGACACCAGCGCATTTTGGCTTATGCTGACACATGCTTGTTCGATCTCCACCTCAAACAGACTCCTAGCACACATTTCGTCTGGCTTGATCTGTGCATCAGAATCCGACGAGCACTCTGAAGTTTGTGCCTCTGCTGATTGAAGTTGGTCCAAAATTTGTCGATTTGTCAGAATTGCGCTCCGAAGCAAATTAATGTTTCGCTGAGTTCTTGCGGATGGTCCACGTTTCTTGGGCTCTGATGGCCTAGAGGAAGTTAGAACACCTCACTATCGAACGGCTTCACAAACCTCTCGGATTCCTTCTGCAACGTCTTCGCAAGGGCCAGTGTCTGGATGACCAAGCCCAAATTCGACTTAAATCCCTCCAAACTCAATTTTAATTGCAAGGTCCTTGGTTTTCGAAACAACCATTTCCAGCGTGCGTTCTTTCCTTCTACCAACTTCGCGGCTTTCAAGATTTCGTTCAATGTTGCCTTGCACCGACTGACAAGAGTCTCTATGGTTGACACTGTTCTTGCAATGACACTCTGTCTGCAGCCTTCGAGAACATCATTCAAGTACTCGAGTACAGTGGAGAGATCTGATACTTCATTTGCCAGATCGTTGAGCTCTGTTTTCGCTTGGCTTACAGTTTGCCCGCATTCGTAGAGGGTGAGAGAGACTGTAGCTGCAGCACCCGCCAGCTGAACAATGCTTGCGATAAGACCTACAAGCTCAGCCATTCCACGATACCCATCGACGGGGAGTTTTCAATTCCTGAATCAAGTGCATGTAGCAGAATCGCTCTAAGCATTTCGTGTCAAAAGCTAACCGCTAGGTGGAATATAAGTCAAAGGGGGGTTACAGGTGGTCAAAGAGGGTTGCTCCCCAAATCTAGCGTGTGCCTTTCACTTTCCGCAGCCACTGTACAACCTGGGCGCTTCAGTTGAGAAGCGCAACACGAAGGGCGAAAATGCAAGCTTGGTTAGCGCTCCCTTATCGAAAGACAATTGGATTAGTCCTACTCCTTCAGTACATGCTAGGAGAGCTGTGCGCTCATGAGAACAAATGGATTTGTGGGAGCGCACGAGCCATGCGCACAATGACCCATGAAAGTAGTCCTGCAAGTAACGAAAGTGATCATTCATTGGTCCCTGGCGTGAAGTCCGCTTTGCTTCGGTAGAGGGTCGAACATCGCTTTTCTTTGGTCGCTCTCAACTTACCAAAAGAAGCCACAGTTAACGTTGGTTGGTAGCCTTGTCGGCCAAGGCTCCTCACTGATGTGTGGTATTGAGGCCTTTTCGTTAATCTACGGAAAACACAATTTACACACGGGACGAGGGACCCTCATTAGGATGCATGGATAGAATGGCAGCATGTGCTGGAACCTGCCCCTAGCCGCTCCTTCCAAACCAGAATCGAAATGGCGGGATTGAGCAGAGGCAAGCTTCCTCGTCCTCGCGGTAGTCGGCCGCTCACGGCAACACACTGGAAGTCGAAAGAACAATCATAGTACTTCACCAAAAAGTCAATGATTGTGCAATATTATACGCTCAACTACATCCAAATTCCCAGCCGCGATCAATCCGACCAGCAGATCCAAGAAGTCAACAACCCTACTGTACATCCACCCTACCAGTGCGACCTCCCCCTCCCCCCACTCGCCCACGAACCCGAACCCGCACCACTCAACTCAGAACCCCAATCATACGTCCACGAACTAGCCGCCGTCGAGGGTCGTTTCGCTCTCGACGTCACTGCCCTCGCCCCATACGCCTCCCCCCGCTCCCGCTGCTCAGCCTCCCACGCCCGATCCGCCGCCGCAGAACTGCGCCGTCGCTGCGAGCTGCGATCACTAATGCCGGACGCGTAGGGGTTGCCCTTGCCGACGCAGTCGGCGTAGCCGTAGAGGTTCGTGGGGTTTATTGTCGAGGGTTTGCGGCTACGGTGGGACCTAGACCGTACAGGCGACTCCGGTTCGTAGTGGGATGCGGAACGCATCAAGCGCTGGGCGGGAGACGGTCTGCGGGTTGGAGCTGCGGCTGTGGGGATATCGTAAGCGTGATCAGCTGCTCGTGGGTTAGATTTGTGAGTGTACGAGTGTTTTCGGGAGGAGGAACGTTATGGTTTGGCATACCCTACGTCGTGCTCCATCCTACCGTAATCCATCCTGCGCATCCGCGAGCCCGAGCTTTCGTATTCGTAGTGGCGGCTGTCGTAGGGGCCGCTCGAGAGGAAATTTGAAAGGCCCATGCTGGATAGTAGATTAGCTATACCTGAATGTGCTGTGGTTGAATGGGTCTCTTGTTTACTGCGATTACCTCTGCAGTGTGGATATGGATGGGACAGGGAGGTACTGGCTTGGAGAGTGCTGCGTCGGCGTAGATATGTGATGAGGATTGCACGGGATAAGAAAGGCCATTGTCATCAGCGTTCGAAGGCGCCATTGTCCCCGACGGTAAGGAGGGAATCATTGTTCGGTTGGCTCATTCAATGTGCTTCCTCTGACCATCTTTGTGCTTCGACGGGTCCCTGAAGCTGACACGACTATTTGCGCTTTTCTGTGTCATGCTCATCCGCGTGCTCTGTATGTCTCTGTAAGCGCCCTTTGGCACCGAGCGCATGTGCATCACTCCTAGCACAGAATTGTGCGTGCAGCAATGTGCTTGCAATGCTGTCATATTGATAGTGTCACATCTGGAATACGGTACAGTCGAGGCTTTGTTCGAACAAAGAGCTGTAGACAAGAGGGAGCTCGACACAAATGCTTTGCCAAACCCTGAATGGGTGCGAAGGCCACCACCACTGCCATGCTGGGTCTGGTGGTTCTCGAATTCTCGCAGATGATGAGCAACAAGACAGATGGGCTGAATGTTGACCGAAAAGTAATAGCTGGTTGCAGCGTGCTGGTTCGACTCAATTGACGGTGGGTAGTAAGACATGATAACACACTGGACACATAGAAATTGAACAGTACCAAAGGTAAGATGAAGATAGAGGCAAAGATTCTCTATTGTGGCATCGATGATGACTGTGCTGATACAGACTTTCGTGAACACTTGACCAACCCACAATACACTAGGCTATGCCAGCTTTTTCCCAGATGATTGACCCTGCTCTTTGTTGAATGCACCGTAGGTGACTTCCAGGCTCGATAATGCGGAAATGCCAACGTAAAGAATAGAGAGGAGGATCAAGCCGACAAAGAGACCCATGAAAATGCCTGAAGAGCCTGTTAGTTCGGTCAAACTTCCAAGAATGGCTGTACGCACCTGGACTCAAAAACTGATACTTGTCAAATAGCGGACCATCAACCACAGTTTGGTTAGAGGTAAGGCCTTCCTTCCTTCTGGCCAGACTTCTCCTCAGCTCTCCGCTGTGCATCATATCTGCAACGGGTAGTTCTGCTTCGTACTCCTGAGACTCTGAAGCCGGAATGCTGTTCTGTTGCGCATGAACAGAAGTAGTGGCGTAGATTAAAGTGTAGTCCTCATTCTTGAAGTATGTATCAATCATGCTCGACAAATATGTATCATGCTGAAGTAGAATGACATGCCGCTCCTCAGGTGAGAGATTGACGTGCAGAGCAGGCATTTCAGCGTGGAATACCCTCTCCTGGGTATTGCCTTGGAAATCTGGTATTATCATGCTTGTGGTGTCGATCTGCAGGGTCGAGCGCGAGCAGGTCTTCGCAATACGTTCAGTAATGACTGAGGGGTCCAGTCTGTCAATGACGTCTCGGACTTGTAGACTTGTTTGACCAGGAGCTATCATGCTCAAGCGATCTCGTAGAAGGGGAGTGTTGCGAGAGGTCGAGAAGTCGTCTGATGATACGCCGGGTTGCGACACAACTAGGTAGTTCTTGGTCGGGCATGATTTCAATGAGTCTAGGAGTATAGGCTCGATAGTTGATGCTGAGGCGAGGTCTGGTATCGAGTCGATCTTCAAGCTAGATCTCCGTTAGCTGGTGGGCGTCTGAGGAGGGCAGCACGGGCAGGTACCTAGACGTCGAGTAGATAAACAGCGGCGACGAGTTCTCGTAGCCATATGCACAGCTGACAGCCAGCGCCAAAGCGCCAAGTAGAGCAGTGTACATATCGTGCGATTGTGGCTCAAAGCTGGACTCTGCTACCCGAGAATGATCAATGCCTGGCAAAGCAGATGGGCGAGGATGATGTCGTCCACTTGCCTTGCACCGACCTCTGATAACTTAGCCGCAGATCAGCCTGGTGCAGCCAGTTCCGCACCTGCACATGCCTACCATAAGTTTGTGTAGTTTGCACAAGATTTTGACCTGCCGGGCGTGGTAGTGCCTTCTTGCCCAGAGCCTGCTATATGGAAGAATAAACCTGTGAATCGTGAGATCAAGCCAAGATGGGTCGCCCTGCAATGAAAAAGCGCAAGCTGAATCAATCAGCGACAGAAGAAGTCTTGTTTGATCCGTCTGCAAGGCAAGAATATCTGACTGGCTTCCACAAGAGGAAGGTGCAAAGGACCAAAGCCGCACAGGAAGCTGCAGCTCAAAAAGCACGGCAGGAACGAATTGAGGACCGCAAGACGGTAAGATAACATGGCACGCCATCGCGGGCTCTACTGACACAAGCTAGCGGCGTGAAGTACGAAAAGCAGAACTCGAGAGACATGTCAAAGAGGTCAACGCTATGCTTCCAGGTAGAAGTCTGGCCTCAAAAGCGGAAGATAGTGATGAGAACGGCGAAGAAGCAGTTGCATGGGAAGGCATTGAAGAGGCTGAGCCAGAGCCCCTAGACCATGAAGCGGAGTACATTGACGAGGACAAGTATACCACGGTAACAGTCGAAGAGGTAGACATATCTCGCGATGGCATATCTAGGCTGCGGGATGGTGACGACGAGGAAGGGGAGAATGAGAAGAAGGCAGCAGATTCACCCAAGCACATAAAGACGTCAAGTGCCAAAAAGCCTCTAGGCAAGAAGGACAAGGACAAAAGACCCAAGAAGAAAAAGAAGACCTTCAGGTATGAGAGTCCGGCTGAGCGCAAGATGGGCCGGCTCAAGGTAAAAGCAAAGAATAGTAAGGCAGCTCGCATACGGAGAGGTGATTGAAATGCTCTCCAATTCTTGCTCATATCGCCATCGCTACCGCATGTCTATTTACCGACTCGTGGTAATGTAGGTATCTTGGACCGTCTTGAGGCAAGCTTAGATGTTGCCCATGCTCTGCTCCAGCTCGTTCAACTCCTTCTGCAGCTCGGCGTGCTTCTTGGCCATGTCCTCATACTTGGCTTCCCATTCGTCTCGTGATTGTTCGAGGGCTTGTACCTTGCGTTCGTAATGGCCAGACTTGACATCTGTCTGTCGGAGTCTAGATCATATGTTAGTGTGGCACTCATTGTCACCAGCCAGGCACTCACTTCTCAGTCGTCTCTTTCAAAGTCTTATCGGCTTGCTCGGCCTCCTCTTCAAGCACCTGTAAGCGTCTTTGAAGAGATTCGGATTGTTGCCCAGACTGAGCCCCTTCGGCGACCGTCTTTTTGGCGTCGGCGAGTTGACCCTCGAGCTTCTCAACCTCACCTTCAAGCAGTTGGTTTCGGTGCGTCAGACTGGTGATTTCCTGCTCTTTGGCCAGGTTCTCCTGCTCCAGCGTCTTGACCTTGCCTTTGACCTCCTCATATTTGGCAGCGTTGTCATCCGCTTCGAGGCGGAGGGCCTGCATTTTCTGGGCAAGAGTATTAGCGACTGAGACCATGGTTGCGGGTTGTGAAGGTGTCAAGTAGAATGTGCTAGGTTGACTGAATGCTGTGGAGGAGATAGCAGTGGTTGGAGTGTGCTGTAAGCATGGCGCATTTCATCCTAGGACATGACTAGTGACATGTGTTTGCTGTTTGCATCTTTGGCAGGTGCGAGTCGTGCAGACCCTTTCACTCGTAGTGAAGGCAGGTACGAACGACAGGCAGACTGGTTACTTACTTCCTTAATTCGATCCATGGTGGGCTGCCGCTTTCAGTCAGAATAAAGGAGGGTACGGTCAAGGCAATCACAGGCTCGTAGGAGACACGAAGAAGACTATAGCAATTCCTGTTGGACACAATCTGGCGGGAGAAAGATACTTGAGACTTGTTCTGCAGCTTGAAGCCTCGTGGTCAACTGCAAACGCACGTCTTGACCGCGACTCACACGGTCCAATCCAAAACAGTACTACCCACTGAAATCGAGGCCCGAGCGGTGGGCTGAGGGGCACTAACGTTAAGGACGAACACTAAACTCAGGGTTCATCAAAGAGCCTTTGTCCGTGCTGATAGGTTGGAGAATAAGCACTATCCTCGCCCAATCCTTGCCCAGGCAGCTGCGACGGGCGGCTCTTGCCGGTTGTTAAGGACAACACTATCAACATTGACGCTACTCCCTATCGTCCCTGCCTCCATTCAACGCGTGCTCCTACCTTGCTGGCTGTCTCGCATCGTGTCGCATATTCTACTGCAAGCATCGTACAGCTGCAGAGATGTTTACAGCATTCGATCAGGAGAATCTTACTCACGCACATCACACGACTGCAGCGAACAAACCTCTCAACCAAAACGTCAGAGCACTACAGCCCAAGACACCAGCTGCTGTGTCGAAAACTCCCTTCAGAGCACAGAACGACGAGAATGCACCGCTCAACACTGGCAAAGCAGCCAAAAATGCCTTTGTGACTCCGGGTCCAGCTCCTCAGACTACCAAACGAGCACCACTGGGAGCGAAAACTACAAATGCCAAAGGAGGAGCATTTCAGACTCCAGCACCAGGCCAGAAATTCAGACAGACCGACCAGACCGCAAATAAACCATCATCGACCGCCCGTCGTTCCACCAAGAAGAAGATTTACGTTGAGCCAGGACCTCTCACCGAACCAGCAGCACCAGAAGCAGGAGGAGAGGAGGTTGACGAGCCAGATTTCGGGTATGCTCCTCCTCCCATAGTTCCTCTACCTGATCCACCAATCGATTTTGAGGGGATCACCTACGAGGCTCTTAGACCGGAGAACTTCAATCGTGGTGTCAGAGAAATCTACTTCCACAGTCCCAAGGACGAAAATGGGTTCAGCATTGCTCTGAAGAAACAGGAGGAGCTACAGAAGAAGAGTCTGGAGGATGACTTAGCTCGGACACTCGAAGACCCCAAGCGGCTGGATCCAGACGAAGAGGTGACGGCAATGATCACAGCAGGTCCAAAGAAGACGAAACCTGTACCAGAGTCGAAAATAAACACCATCAAAGCACGATCTGCGTCAGCTGCACTCTCGCATTCGACTGCGCCTCGAACACATCAAAAGCTACCCTCAGCAGCAACAAGAGAAACAGCGGCTTCGAAACAAAGACGAAAGGCGGCCTTTGTGGTATCACGAGACGAGAACGTCGCTACGAGCACGATGCCGAAGCCCATCTCAAGAGGTACAATTGGCTTCCCAAAAGCAAAGAAACCGACCTCTATCTTACCTCAGGCTGAGCAAAAGAGGAGTCACGAGAAACCTAAGTCTCGAGCTACAACCCATCGAGCACAGAAGGAAGAGGAGGACCAAACAACAAACCAAAGCACAATCTCACCACGCAAGTTCGTCCAGCTATACGGCGAGCCACCAGTCGAAAGTGACATGTGGTTCCGCCTCATGGAACTCGAGATCAAGGACCGACATCGAGGGGAAAATGAAGAGGTAGAGGCAGGCGTATTCGACTTTGAACTTGACGATGATCTGGACCAGAGGCTCGGTGTGCATTTTGACGGACAGGACGTGGATGACTTTGAGCTTACGTTGTGATGAGGAGAAACAACTATCGGCCACGTTGCTGACGAGCTGCTAAAGATAATCATACCTGCAGCTTCCTATTAGTAGATACCAGGTTGGCTCCGCTTGGTTACATTGTGTACACTTTACGATACCCATTGCCATCGTCAGGAAGAGCATTCTACGGAATGAATAGATCGGGCTATGAGTAGAGCAAAGCAAATAGACGCATCAAACTCATATCGATTGAGGCTCTTCCTCCCGACCTGACTGGCACCTTCTTAGAACCCATCCACTGCGATCGTTTCTGCCCGCAGCGCACATTTCCCTCCGAGCCCAGCATCGGGAAACTCGTACATACATGCTTAATCTCTATCCTCACCAACATCGCCTGATACGATACCTACCTTCGCCCCATCCTTCCCTATTGTCCTGCCGTCGTTGAAGCCAGCTAGCTAACTAGGAATTCGGAAATGTATACTTGCGTTTATCGGTTTGTTATGCTTGGGTGGCAACAAGAGAGTGGGTGCATGTGCATGGTTATGTTGGAGCAGTGCTGACTGGGAATGCAGGATCTATTTGTAGGTTGAAATGGCGATGGTGTCTCATCTCTTGGGGGCTCGCGCATGTTGAGTTGATAATGTAAGACGTAGTGCGGTCGCTGTGCTCACCGTCACGTCACGGGTCTTGTTGCGGGCAAGGATGGAGAGACTGCAGTGCAGAAGGTAGGACGTTGGGATGGATCTGTATCTGTATTCGATGTGATAGTGGTGATCAAGATGCAACTGGAATAGAGTGACTTCGCGCAGCGCGGCTTAGATCTGCGCCTGTCTCAGGCAGGACCAGCTACGCATTGCAGTTCGATGTGAGCTTCCTTGTCTCGCACTCTTCGTACCCTTGACGAGAGTCGGCTGTTGGCATGGATGCGTGAGCTCTGACGTGACGGCCAGACCATCGCGGAATTGGCCTTGAAGCAAGTTTACATACCACACCACGCGTGGGCCCCATGCCCCTAGGCGAATTGTCATTCCGAACTGGATTCGCAACGCAGCTGGCATCACTGCCGAGTAGAGCAGCTGAGAGATGACACGTCTGTTTCGAAGGACAGCGGTGAGGTAACATCACGCTGCAACGCCTCATAGCTTCGCAAGAACGGCCGCGGAGGGTGTCTGCACTGCCTGCGGTGCAGGTGCAGAAGCACCTTCAATCTGCACGGACGGTTCGTCTGAACTAGAAGTCGGCAGACATGCAACTTTCTGCTCGAGCCATTGTCGGACTCTGTCGACCAAGGCGTCAATCTCCTGCTCCGTATTGCCAGCATGCAAGCAGACGCGAACCCTCTCTGTGCCAAGAGGTACAGTCGGATGCATCACGGCTCGGACAACGAAACCCGCGGCCTGGCAATACGCCGCAAGCTCGCGAGGCTGTTGCATCATCAAGGCAAAGATTGCTGACTGGGGACATGCGTCCGGCAGTGTGAACGAGCCGGCTTCTAGTCGTTGAGCTGAAGGTCCAAGGCTTCTGAGACGGGCGTACATGTACTCAATCAGATGTGTGAGTTGGGACGACAGTGTTTCGGTTTTGCCAGCCGCGAGCCAGTCGTATGCTACCTTGACGGCTGCCAGGTTTGGGTAGGAAAGGAAGGTTGTGAAGATGATGGGGCGAGCGTAGTTGATTAGATAGGATCTGATGGTTGGGGAGCATAGGATCACTGCGCCGTTGCTTCCAAGTGCTTTCCCGAATGTGTGAAGTCGGACGAGCACGTCTTGCTCGAGACCGAGATCACTTACTCGACCGCTGCCTCTTGGGCCGTAGACCCCCGTTGCATGCGCTTCATCCACTATCAGGTGGCAGTTGTTGCCTGGATATACCTCCTTCATGATCGAGACCATCTCGGACAGAGGCGCCAAGTCTCCGTCCATGCTGTAGACGCTCTCGACCGCAACGAAGACATTCTGGCTGGAAGAAGTACATAGCTTGAGCTTTGCCTGGAAGTCGTCTAGACAATTGTGTTTGAAGGAGAGAAAGGTTGTGGCTCTTGACATACGGAGTCCATCGTGAACAGATGCGTGTATCAACTCGTCGTATAGGACGGTGTCACCTGGCTGTGGCAGACAGGTGAAGATGCTGACATTCGCATCGAAGCCTGACCCGATAAGCAGACCACTTTCGGCGCCATGGAACGCCGCAATCTGTTGCTCGAGCCGCTCGGCGTATTGCGAGTTGCCATCGAGGAGGCGTGACCCGGTAGAGCCAACAGGCAGGATCTGCTGCTGCAACTCTCCGAGATATTCTTCTCGGAACTCCTTCGTTGTCGCGAGGGAAAGGAAATCGTTCGACGAGAAGTCTACCGAACCAGGAGAGCTTGATTTAAGCGTACGCAACTTCGACTGCGACTCCCTGCGCCTCAACGCTGTAGCAAGTGCTTGTTCTAGTGAGGTAGGAGACCTCCGTTCGGTGTCCCCTTTGGTGGTCATGGTACGAAGAGTCGTGGTTTCGATTGGCCGACGGACACCCGAGCACGAAAGGAGCTTGCTCAGATTCAGCTTAGCGTGGTTGAAGCTCGAGTCGAATACTTGCAAGGCTGATTGAGGTCGGTTTGGGTACCTGATAGGCAATGTCAAAGAGCTTGGTCTGTTGGCCGAACGAACCGAGCGTCGAAACATCGAATGCTAGGCTATGATCTGACATCAAGACCTCCTCACGAGTAAGAAGGATCGAGGGTAGAGCAAAGTGCTCCTGTCTCGGAGTCTTGGCAGATCCACCCGCTCGTCGAGCTCAACAGTTTTTCCAGAATCCGTGCAAGCCTCCACGATGGCTGCCAATTTGATGGTTCTCGACGTGAGCCGCGGGGTCTAAAGAAATGCTGTGGCGGGATTTGAAGGCATGGCAGATATATGGCGCGAATACCGACGTCGGTAAGACTATCATATCCACGGTGTTGTGTAAGGCACTCGCCCGACGAGCTCCAACAAATGGTCTGCTTTATCTGAAGCCGGTCTCGACTGGACCAGATGGAGAAGCAGATGATAAGCACATATCGAGACACGCAAGTGGCGTTTTGTCTAAGTGTCTCAAGCAGTACTCTAAACCGTTAAGTCCACATCTCGCTGCAAAGATAGATGAGCCGAACCATCAACTCAATTCGCGTGTGGGAAAACTGAACGCGGCCGACCGAAGCCTCTTGCAGAATGTCAAAGACAACCTAGATGCGCATCAAAAGGACGGCGGGAAATACGCTCTGCTCGAGACAGCTGGCGGTGTCCTCTCCCCTGGGCCCTCTGGCTCCGTTCAAGCTGATCTCTACCGACCACTACGCCTGCCAGTGGTACTTGTGGGAGATGCAAAGCTGGGAGGGATTGCTACCACAATTTCTGCTTTCGAGTCGCTCCATCTGCGCGGCTACGATGTTCAGTCAATCCTCCTCTTCGACTTGCCACAATGGGGCAACGCAGAATATCTCAGAGACTACTTCTCACACCACGAAATAGCAACTGTTTGCTTGCCGCCTCCACCTGAGCGAGAAGCTGACCAGCAGAAAGACTACGATCAACTCGCAGCATACTACGAGAAGCTCTCGTCAAGCTCGGAAGTTGGATCTACTGTTGACCTTATTCACCAGAAGCACTTTTCTCACCTCTCAAAGTTGACCTCAATGCCAGCTCACGCCGAATCCATCATATGGCATCCGTTTAGGCAGTATGGCTTGCCTCAGAATGTGGTTGCCATTGATTCAGCGTACGAAGACCATTTCGAGGTCTACAACCAGGAAACGGACGCATTAGTCAACAAAGCAGAAAGCTCAAACACAGGACTACAGCCACTACAATCAATGGCATCCTCTGGGCCTCTGCTAACTCCATTGTTCGACGCTTCTGCCTCGTGGTGGACTCAAGGTCTTGGTCACGGCAATCCCAATTTGTCACTTACGGCAGCACATGCTGCTGGTAGATACGGACATGTTATGTTCGCGAATGCGGTCCATGAGCCTGCACTGGATCTGTGTTACAATTTACTATCGACACTACGAAATCCTCGCTTATCCCGAGTCTTTTTCACTGATAACGGAAGTACAGGCATGGAGGTAGCTGTGAAAATGGCGCTTCGAGCCACTGCGAAGCGCTATGGCTGGGACGACCACAATGGCGAGATCGGCATAATTGGTCTCAAGGGAAGCTATCATGGGGACACAATTGGCGTCATGAATTGTTCCGAGCCATCGCCGTTCAACGAGAAAGTTGATTGGTACAAGCCATGGGGTTACTGGTTCTCTCCACCAGAAGTCAAGCTTGTCAAGGGACAATGGCAGATCCAGCTTCCTGCAGACGACAGCATGCCTAGGGAAGAAGGTCCCACCACGCTCTTCCCATCTCTACAGGCGATCTTTGACTTCGACACTCGACAAGACGACGCCCAATTCTACGCAGACTATATAGCTCGTACGCTAACCCATTTAACGCATCAACAGAGACGCAAGTTCGGCGCGCTTATACTTGAGCCGCTGGTAATGGGCGCAGGCGGCATGATCTTTGTCGATCCCCTCTTCCAGCGAACACTGATCAGCAGCATTCGTGCCGACCCTGGCATCATAAACCATGACCATCAAGCGAGGGGCGCTGCATCAGGGACAGCAGACCCGGTATCTTGGTCAGGCCTTCCCATCATAGCAGACGAAGTCTTCACAGGCCTCTATCGTCTCGGTCGACCCTCCTCGTCCTCCTTTTGGAACACTTCAGCCGGGTCTGGGCCTGAAGCCGACATATCACCAGACATTTCCTGTCATGCCAAGCTCTTGACCGGTGGTTTGTTACCACTTGCTCTAACTACAGCCTCCGACAGCATTTTCAATACGTTCATCAGCGACAGCAAAGCCGACGCCTTGCTCCACGGGCACAGCTATACCGCCCATCCCATTGGCTGCTCAGTCGCAAACAAGAGCTTAGACGTGATGCGAACGATATCAGCAAGCGCCATCCACAGTAATCCAAATGGCGGCTCGATCCAAACCACCACCTCTCCCAAGCCAAGCTCAGGTCTATGGGACGGTTACCGCCAGTCCTGGTCCTCCGATTCCGACTCAGATGTGTTCTCATTTTTCTCGCCGAAGACGCTCAGCACGATCTCTAACCATCAACTCGTCAATTCCTGCTTTGCTATTGGTACCGTGCTTGCGTTGACTCTTGAATCGGCGACTTCAGGGTACAATTCAACGGCAGCTGCCAGCTTGCAGGCTCGTTTACTGACCACCGTTGACGAACAAGGACGAGGAGTACACAGTAGGATACTGGGAGATGTAATCTATTTCATGACCGGGCTGGAGACATCAGAGCCAGAGGTGCGGAACCTCGAGCGAACGATCCTTCGGGCGCTGGATGGCGAAGTGGCCACGCAGAGGTAGGGTTGTGCCTGAGCTGCGTACCAGCGATTTGGTGACGGAATAGCTGAGCCGTGGAAGCATTATATGTAGAATTTACATTATCTATCGCCAGTCCTCGATCTACAAAGGCATTCTGCACAACAGCCAAAGTCTGCCAAGCACAAAGTGTGCACCTCTACTGCACCCTCACCCCTGATTTCACTTTTGACCATTCAAAGCACTGTGCTCTATGTTCGGATGATATTCAAACCGTATCCTACGCAACCTACCGGCTCCAAAATCACTTGAGATCCATGCTGCCGGTCCTGCTAGCGCTCACATCAACCTCAATGCTCCCGCTCCGCAGCCTCCCGATAGAACCCCGCAACCAAAAACGCCAGCTCAAGAGCCTGCTTCTCATTCAACCTAGGGTCACAGAACGTAGTATAATTCAGACTTAAATCCTCCTCAGTCAAGCCCTCAGCACCACCCACACACTCCGTGACAGCCTCTCCAGTCAACTCAAGATGCATCCCACCTAGATAGGAGTCATGTTCCTGGTGGATCAGCAATGCCTGCTGCAATTCAGACAGGATATCCGTGAATCGTCTTGTCTTGATCGTGGTCTTGCCCTCTGTACCCGGCACGGTCACTGTTGCGTTGCGTCCGTTGCCGTGCATGGGGTCACATTGCCAGACGATGGTGCCGTTGTGTGCTGAGTTCTGTACCGCTTGGATGTGTGCGGGGAGATGGTCTTTGATCTTATCGTGGCCGTAGCGTGTTATTAGGACGATTTTACCGACCTCGTGGTTTGGGTTGAGGATGTCCAGGAGGGGAACGATATCGCTTGGTGGCATTGAAGGGCCGACTTTCACACCGATTGGGTTGGCGATGCCGCGGAAGTACTCGACGTGGGCGTGGGTGAGTTGGCGGGTACGGTCACCGATCCAGATGAAGTGGGCGGAGGTGTTGTAGTGGGACATCATGGGGTTGGAGGCTGAGACGGAGGATTTTCGCACGTAGGTGGAGGGGTGCGAGCTACCGTTGGTCTTGGAAGAGGATCGCGAGGCTTTTTGTGTGGTTGAGACTTGTTGTTGTTGTGGCTGCGAGAGTGCTGGTGTGTTTTGTGGTTGTCGGAGGCGGCGTGTAAGAGCTTGCTCGTATTCGAGGAGGAGACCTTCATGGGAAGTGAAGAGATCAACTGTTTCTAGGCCACTACCTGTATCAAGACCGATGGTGCGCATCATTTCTAGAGTGTCGATTATCCTGGAGACGATTTGCTGGTATTTGTTTCTGACCGAGGAGTCGACGACATGACCTAAGCTCCAATCAAGCGGCGCGTGCATGTCTGCAAGACCTGAAGAGAGCGCCCCTCTGAGGTAGTTGAGTGTTGATGCGGAGTGATAGTAAGCATCGAGCAGACGCGCAGGGTCCGGTGTTCTTGCTTTGACGTCAGGCTCATAACTATTCAGGATGTCGCCTCGAAAGGAAGGCATTTCGACACCGTTCACTGTCTCCATGGGACTTGATCTGGGCTTGGCGTATTGACCAGCCATACGCGCTACACGTACAACCTTCTTCCTTGCTCCATAGATCAGGACTAAGCTCATCTGCAGAAGGAGCTTAATCTTTGCTTCGATCATGTTTTGGTTGCAGTAGTCGAAGAGCTCGGCGCAGTCACCACCTTGGAGTAAGAAAGCGTTTCCCAATGCGCATTCTCGTAATTCATTCTTCAATTTCTGTATCTCGTATGATGTGACCAACGGAGGCAGTGTGTTGAGTTTTGTGACAGTCTTCTTGAGAACGGCTTCATCGTTGTATACAACTTCTTGCTTGGCTGGTTTGGATCTCCAGCTAGATGGGGTCCAATGCGTGCCATTGGCATCCATAGTGTCTGCAGGTCTTTCTATGTCCAGCCTCGGGATACTTCCTTTTGTGCTAGGCGGTGAACCTACTAATTTGACGCTCTAGCACGGAACCGACCTGGGTAAAAGCAGGCGAGATAGCTTTTGTGCTTGTTGAAGGGAAAGATCGTCCGCTAGAAGCCGCAGATTCCTAGGAGGTGCAAACGTTGCGTGACATGAATGGTACAATATGATTGATGACTCTGGGTAATTGGCGACGAGGTCCCAATGTGGCTTAGACTTAGTGTTTTTATCTCGGAGCTAGCACAAGCATGGTTAGGCGGTCTTTCTTTCCAGTTGGGCAAGTTCGTTGCTGCAACGGTTCGATCGTCCAACATGCTGCGGAGCACAATATTTCGACCATCTATCTGTAGTCATGCAACAAGAAGACCGCTAATACCACGAAGAAGCGTACCGTCACGACCTGGACCTTTCAGCGGCCGAAGCTTATTTGGCTGACAAGTTCATGCATCGAAATGGTCCGCGGTGTCTCTCCGCCGTACTTGTACCTGAAGGACATCGCAAGCCTCTACGACAGGTCTATTGCATCATGAGGAGACACGCGTAGGATACGACACAGAACCTGATCATTGCATCACGAGTAGAGTGCCTCAGCAATGCGCGCTTGGAGTAAACCATTTGGTCTATGTATTCATCGGGCAAGCATGGTTCCGTAACAACAGGGCAGTAGTTAGGTTGAACTCCACAACTCCGCAAATCCGCAAATCCGACTTATTGGAGGACCAAAGCCAGTCTGACTTGCGTTTTATACGCATACGTAATGGCGCCTGCCACAAGGAGCCCTATGGCTGGGCGAAGTTTCATGCCGCTACCTGCATCCTTGTGTTACGACCACGGCCGCATCAAGGGCCAATACTATGTATTAGGAAGGTTAGGCGCCTGCCTAATCATTGGGCCTAGGGGACCTGACCTAATGGGGAAAGGTATAGGATATGTGACTTACAGTGATTAGTGGATCCGACCCTGATCAGTCGTGATCAGTACTGAGCACGACTAAACCCACTGAGCAATACTGAGCAATACAACGCAACTGACAAGTATATAGTCATTACATTCTATAGCATAGTTAGATCTTGCTCTGACCTCCGTAGTCAACCTAAGTTACTTTACTCACGCTAGTGATTCTAAAGCTAGTTCCGTTATTGTCCCTATACACCTACTAATAGCAAACCCCAGCGAAGGTCTCGTGACCGTACTTGGTTCTGTCCTCGTACGACCCAGGAGCATCGTGACACCTTGCGAGTACTTATTCTGGCTGATACAAGCCGTTATCGAGATGCCGCTGAATTTCCATAAAACAGATACTAGTCTCCCCTACGCCTTACAGGGTGACTTACAGTTTTCCTTGTAGCTTTAGGGCCAAACCTCATCGACACCGATCCTTTGCAAACACTGCGGTAATAAGACGGACAGATGATTTAATTACACCTATTTTCCACCATTATTACTACAGCTGCGGCTTCCAGGAGGACGCTTTTGGCCTTGTCTCAGGGGCGCACACTGCACACTGCACACTGCACACCATGTGACTTCTAGCCTCGCCGTCGCAAGCAAGGCTGTCATAGTAAATTGTATAAGGGAAAAAATTAAGCCGGCACGCATTAAATATAAGAGGGATTATCATTACTACTACTACCTTACCCTAATAATAAAGCTACGCTAGCGACTAATATAGACAATTCGTAGTATTAAGTCTTACGCACTATAGCTATTAGTAAAAATACAACGCTTACCGAGCTTAGCGAGCTGTTTATTTACTACTAGACTAGCTAGCTACCTAGTCTATAAATATACAGCTCGCTAACCTCGGTAAGCGTTGTATTTAAGAGTAAGACCTAGTATTAGTAGTTATATCCTACGATACTACCTACTACTTAGCTCTCTTAATCTCTTAGCTATTACCACTAAGTAGCGTACTATAGAAGCTAGTACTCTTTCTCTTACGTATAGCCCTACCTTCCTCCTCTTAGTCTTATAGTCTAGGCGGTACGGTCGTAGATAGAGGAGGAGGAGGAGTCGATACTAGTAGCGAGAAGGAATAGGTAGTAGTAATCTACTAGCTATCGTAGTCGCTATTGCTATCGCTACTAAGTTTAACGAGAGATAACTAACGACGAGAACGAACGGTAATATAACTACTAATACTTACCTATAACTCGAGTAGTACTAGGTTAATAAGATAGAACTACGACTAACTCTATCGGTAAGCTAATACCCTTATATCTACTACCTCTCGAGCTAGCTATCGCTATTCGCGCGTCGCCTATATCATTAATTACTAATCTCGAATAGGTATTTTTAACTAGAATCTCTATATATTATTAAGTAGCTATAGAGATCGAGTTAACGCTTACTATAGCCTCTACTCTTCTTAAAGTAATATAGCTAGCTTAGTAGCTATTCGTTAGTCGAAGCGTCGCTATAGGTTAACTCGTAGTATTTCTTTAATATTCTAGAGTTACTAGAATTAGGCTTAAATAGTTAGGCGACCTATATCTATTATCGTAGGTATAGCTAATTTATACTCTAGCTACTAGCCTCTTCGCGTAGAGATATACGCTATAATCTACTAGCGAGGGTATAGTAGCGATCGTAGAAGGGGTCTACCTTTAGGCGTACGCTAGTATAAGGTCGTATATATAAGGTAATTAGTACTACTTACGAGACTAACTTATATACTTAGGTAGCTATTCGTTAGTAAGCCGTACCTATTACTTAATAACTAATTTAATAGCCTTAAGAGTAACTAAACTACTAAGACTACTAAAGTAGTTCTAGTCGATAGCTATAGACCTCTTAGTCTATAACTTATATAGGTTATTCTTATAGTCGCGATAGAAATCCTTACTCTAGATTACGATCTCTTAGGCTATTTACTTAAGCGATATTTAGTAGTTAACGATCTTATATATTATACGATTTAATAACCCGATTCTCTACGTTAAGAAGTAGCTAAAGTTAGTATTAAACTTCGTATATAGTTAAACTACTCTTCGCTCTTTCGGTAGCTAAACCTTAAGGATATATCTCTTATTATCGTTAAGGAGGTTATCGAGTACTATTTAACGGTTAGCCTTAAGGGTAGACTGCGAATTCGACTAGATATAGTTCTAGTATAGGCTTTTAAGACTAGCGACTACCTATCTAGTACCCTTATCGATAAAGCCTTAGATATCGTTCTTAGTATACCCTTTACTTACTTGAAAGTACGTAATTATAGTACGAATAGCGTACTAGCTATAGTATTCGAGCTCTAAGTTTAAGAAGCAACCTCTCGCGTCGAACGTACTAGTTAAGCCTACGCCCTAGTCGGTAAGGATAATAGCGGGATCTAAATAGTCTAAATAGATCTCTTCTTAAAGGTAGCTAGTAAAGAACTTATATAACTATACGTCTTTCTCTAGGTACTACGAGAAGGCGATAGGAATAGTATAATTAGTATTAGTTACACTAGTAGTAATAATTAGTAGAAGGCCGTACTTATTAGTTTAGAAGGTCGCGTCTATATATAATAGACTATCGCTAGTAAACCTCTTCGTAAAGAGTATTATCTCCTTTAACTAGAAGACTATTTATCGTAGCTTCTCTATATTTTTATTATTACTACTTATCGCACTTATTAAATATCGCTAACTAGCTTCTTATAAAAGGTTTAGGAGTGCGCTAATAGTCTTATTATTAGGTAGGTCCTTAATCTATCGGCGGATAAGGTTATAATACTCCTTTCTACTAAGAGAGATCGAGGAACTCGTCTTCGCTAATAGTTTACTAGCCTTACTAAACTTTATATTATTAGTACGATAGAAACGAGTAGAGGCTTTAAGAGTTTAGAAGTTAGGTAAGATCTTCTTATATACCTTCTCTACTAACGGATTAATAGGATCTTCGTAACCTTTATAATCCTCCTCTCGCTAGCTACTATACTAGGCTTTACTATTATTAGGCTCGCTATTTAGCGGCTTATAATAGGAGAGGTAGTATATAACCTCGTAGCTAGTAGCCCTCGTCTTCTCTTCGCGAGAGCGAGACCTAATAACCTAATCGCTATCGTCCTTACGAACCTCTAACTCGAGACCTCTATCGTTACGACTTCCCTTATTGTAGTATCTATAGAAATAGAATCGAGCTAGTACTCGGCTAGTATAATACCTTCCCTTAATAAAGATACAGCCGCGAGTAAACCCTTAAGAGAAGAGACGATCCTAGTAGTTATCTAGCTCGGCGAAGACCTCCTTATCTTAGAGCTTACGGGTATTATCTTCCCCTAGGGTAAGGTAAGTAGAGACCTAGGTCTAACGTTAATAAGCAGGGATAACCTTATAGACTCGCGAGGTCTTAAGACGACGACGAAAGGTAGTAATAGGTATAGTTATTATAGGCGGAGGTAGTAAGACTTAATACTACCGATTTACTATATAAGTCACTAGCGCAGCTTCAATATTACTTAAATAGGTAGGTAGCTAATAATATCCTATAATCTCCTATAGTACTCTTGTCTACAGGCAAATTTTAGTGGGTAAGGTAAGCAGTGCAAGAGATTTCAAGGTCACGTGGTGTGTGCAGTGTGCAGTGTACAGTGTGCACCCCGGAGTCACGCCCACGCTTTTAAAGACGAGAGAGTACAGTGAACAGATAGCGTTATGAGGTGCCAGGCGAAAGCCTGTCGATGCATGATGATGCATGGCTTCTTGGCGTGTAAGTATAGTACGCAGAGTGTTCACGAAGATGGCGGCTGCTTCGAGATGAACAGTGTTAATTCCCGTTAAGCTGATGTGGTATCGTGAGTCTGCATGCTCCTTCGCCCCGATATAACGCGGAATATGGACGAATGCATCCTCGGCGGATTGGAAGGCTTGTTTACTATGTACGGTGCATGGCAAACCCATCACAGAGTGAAAGTACGGCCTGGACGGAGAAGCGCTTGCCACGCTGTTGGACCTTTCACCTCGGCGTTACGGAAGTCATAGACAGAATTCTGTCAGCCATCGTATTGCGCTACTCCGTCAAAACTAAACATGGACGACGCGGTGGTACCACACTTCAATGCTAGAGGTCTGAGAAACAATCTTCATGCGTGTACGGACCTGTTTAGCAACATGCAGTGTTGTATGACTGCTGGTCAACCGTTGCTCAGCATGAGGAGTCGTGTGAACTTGAGGTTCTGAGAGTCGTTTGCCCCAGGCTCACTTGCAGACTATTCGACCGACTGTGATGTTCATTGCGACGTGATCAAACCTCGTATCCGGCACCATTGACGGAGCACGCGAGGTCGTGTGCATCTACAACAGGGATATGAGCTGGGAAGCCACATCATGCCGACCAACCGCAAGCGCATATTGGGAAGCTAAAGTATAAGCAACATCCATGAAAGCTTGGGAAACGCCTATCTCCGCTCCTGGCAGTCTTCTCAAGCTTCGAGCTTCCGTCAATCGTGTTCCGTCCTTCACTCTACTCTTGAAGGCAACCTACTTCATCAAACATGCCTTCCTGATAGCAACGGTGGTCCTGTGCTGAACGGCGTTCCCAACAGCAAACGGCCGGGAGCGACCAACTTGTGATGATCGGTCATCCCGTGCGACACCCACAAGCATGCCAAACACATATGATCTGCAGGCTTCCGAACTTCTCTCCTCGCTAAGCCAACGCTAGAACACGAAAAGAAGGTGTGAAAGCTTAAGGGTGCCAAGCTTCTGCCGACAAGCAGACGACCCGTCATGGACAGCTTCAAACCTTCAGCAAGTCTCCTCCAAGCCTGGCATCGACTGAAATAATTTGTGCAACCATGCAGAAGAGTCGGAAGATGTATATAGAGGCATCCACTTTTTATCCACGGTTAGCCAACATCCGTGCACTCGAAGGGTTGGACAGCATTCCGCGATCAGAGCGGGAGTAGGCGGATAGTAAAGTAAAACAGCACGTACAACTACAAAAAGAGCGCTTCCCCTGGATGCTGAAGAGCACGTCGTGCGTGGTCTTTGTTTAGATTGCTATTGTGTCCTCACCATCATGCGGGTCTCACTATTCACTTCCCTTTCACTGCTGGCCACGAGCGCCTTAGCTGCCAATGATGCTGCCATCAATGCCTTTAAGCACCCACAGCGAAAGCGCGCCGAAATCCTCGAAAAACACGGCCTCTCAAAACACCCAGCCCTGCCGGAGAAGCAATCTTCGAACCTTATTGACCGCCAGGCCTCTCCATATCTCAACGATGCCACACAGAAATTTGTTGTGAATGGCTCAGCGATCCCACTCGTACACTTTGACATTGGTGAGTCCTATGCCGGCCTGTTACCTATCTCAGACGACCCGAATGAGACCAGGAAGCTTTACTTTTGGTTCTTTCCTTCTTCAAATCCCAACGCCACGGACGAGATCGCCATTTGGTTCAACGGCGGACCAGGCTGCAGTTCTCTTTCCGGTCTGCTCACCGAGAACGGGCCATTTCTGTGGCAGGCTGGAACATTGGCACCAACACCAAACTCGTATAGCTGGTCAAACCTGACAAACATGTTATGGGTTGAACAGCCCGTGGGAGTGGGCTACTCCCAGGGAACGCCTAACATCACGAACGAAGTTGAGCTCGGACAGCAGTTCGCCGGCTTCTACAAATCATTCGTCGATGCATTCCAAGTCCATGGCCGGAAGGTCTACTTGACAGGAGAATCATATGCTGGCTACTACGTTCCATACATCGCAGATGCCTTCATCGGCAAAGACGACACAGACTATTACAACCTAGCAGGTATAGCCATCAACGACCCCATCCTCGGCGACGGCACAATCCAACAACAAGTTGTAATCTACCCTTTCGTCGAGTACTGGTCAAACCTCTTCTACTTCAACGAAACCTTTATGAATGAAATCCGCACCAGGAACGAGCAATGCAATTACACCTCTTACATGGACAAATACTACACCTTCCCACCGCCACCAGGCCCCTTCCCCGTCCTCCCCGACCCTTACTCATCCGAAACCTACGCCTGCGACATGTTCGACACCGTCCTCGAAGCCGCCATCCTCATCAACCCCTGCTTCGACCTCTACCACATCACCCAGACCTGCCCCTTCACCTACGGCCACCTCGGCATCGTGAACCCCGGCGACTACTCACCACCCGGCGCCGAAGTCTACTTCAACCGCAGCGACGTGCAAGCCGCCATCAACGCGCCCGTCGGCACAAACTGGCAGCAATGCACCGACCGCAACGTCTTCAACTACGGCTACGTAAACAACTACACGCTAGGCGATACATCTCTCGGCCCGGCCCAAGACGGCGTGCTCCAGCGTGTAATCGAATACACAAACAACACGATCATCGGCGGCGGAAACCTCGATCTGCTGCTCAACCCGAACGGCACCGTGTTCGTCCTGCAGAACATGACATGGAACGGCATGCAGGGGTTCCAGCGCGACCCACAAAAGCAGAACCACTTCTACGTGCCGTATCATCCGGAGTACAACGGCGGACGCCTGTCTGAGTCCGGGTACTCGGGCATGTGGGGCGAGGAGCGCGGCTTGATCTTCTACTCGATTCAGCTTGCGGGACATGAGTTGCCTGGATATGCGGCTGGGTCGGGGTACAGAGTGCTCGAGAAGTTGCTTGGGAGAATTTCGGATTTCAGTGAGGTTAGTGACTTTACGACGCAGAGTGGCGACTTTACGGGGAATGGGACAATATATAAGAGGGATATGTATGTGTAACATGGCTTGATGGTGGAGCGTGGGTTGACGGTACAGTGCTGCTTGCGGGCTAGCCAGCAGGTCATCCAGTGGTATGGTCAATTAATGATGTTATGAAGTAATGAAGGAATTAGTGATGCCATCATCTCGCTTGGATCAATGTTGTAGCGTTGTACCAGCGTGTAGAGTACTCCCGCTCGATTTGCAGTCTCGGCTCGTTCCGGGGGCGGAGTTGCTGGGCACGGATCATTCTTCTCAGGCCATTTGAATAGACTTTCACACATAGCTACACCGTCCTAATAAGTTGGGACCTCATTTCACAAAGCGCCCTACGCCGATAGTAGAGATCGTCTGGACCCGCCAGTGTCTGGTATGTATGCCCCGTCTAGCCCGGGGTTCCTAACTCCTGATCGTACGCAAGGTCCTGTTCACGCTGGTAGGAGTCGCCTTTCATGCCTTGTTAAATCCTGCAGCAGCTCTCCTGCAGGCATCGACAGGATCTAAGGCTTGACTGGAACCGCCGTGCCCCCTGTCAGAAGCGATTTGTTTACAGCTTTGATGGCATGCGAGGTCCCGGCGACAGTTCTCCCAAGCTATCCACAAGCTCGAGCTCTAGTCGCTTCGTGTTGACAAAAGAATGATTCAGTTGACCTAGCCTCGTCGCTCCGATCAACCTCATAGTGGTCTCGATCTCGTCACTGAGTACTACAAGTGGCAGTCAGCATCAGACAAGCACGAACAGGCAGGTGGACCCGACTTACGTTGTATGGCCTTCAGGACCCCATCATCACCCATAGCAACTGAGTACATAAAAGGTCTTCCCAAAGCACAGGCCGTTGCACCGAGACATAGAGCCTTGACGATATCGGCCCCGCGTCTCACCCCGCCATCCAAGAAGATTTCCATCTTTCGATCCTCAATCAGCTTGGGGTAGAAGCGCCGTATCTCAAGGAGCGTATGTATCGAGCTCGGGGTATCGTCACATTGTCTTCCGCCGTGATTGCTCAGGTAGATCGCATCAATGCCATGCGTTGCCGCCAGCATCGCATCTTCCGCTGTCTGAATACCCTTTAGCGCTATTGGGCCAGAACTTTGCCAGGCTTCTCGAATCCACCCGAGATCATTCCAGTTGAAGGTCGAACTGTGGACGCCTCTCAGAGGAAGAGGTCCGTCGCCCTCATCATCCGCACCATCGCTCGGAGGCGATAATGGCGGTTCTTGCGATCCTCCCGCGAAGGAATTCGACAAGCTCTCGGCGTTGACCTCGACACGGTATCGTTCGTCCTCTTCCCGCTTGCCAACGACAGGACTGTCTATCGTGATCACGAGCGCTTTGTAACCACCGAGCTTCGCAGCCTCTATTCGCTCCAACGTCACCAATTTCTCGTTCGCAACATACAGCTGGAACCAGAGTGCGCCATGGTCGCCAACCCCACTGCCTCTGCTGTTCTTGAGCTCGCCGTAGAAAGCACGGCTTATGTCAGCATGCGGAAAGCTCGCAACACTGCTGACGCAGTACCCGATCCCTTTCCTTGCGGCACCGCGCGCTAAGCACAATTCGCCGTCTTCGTGGGCGAGACCGGCACGTGCAGCAGGAGATATGAAGAAGGGGAACCGCAACTTGCATCCAAGCGCGGTTCGGGAGGTGTCTGTGCGCCTGACATTGCGCATGAGTCGCGGACGCAGAGTGATCTTGCGCCAGTCACTCGCATTGTTTTCGAGGGCGCCGAGGCTATCGGCTGCGGAGGAGTAGTAGATCCAGGCCGGCTTTGATAATAGTTTCTGAGCAGTGCGCTCGATGTCGTCCAGTGAAAGGCATAGGGACAGAAGATGGGGGATGTCGGTCTGCTGCTCAGAGGCACGATTGTCACCTTTGCTTTCGGTTGGAGGAGTGACGGGGGTGTAGGTCGTAGGATCTACAGGCCCAAGGTGTTTCTCCTGATCGAGGAAGCGATCGAGGGTGCCTTTGGGATGGATGGGTTCGTAGACTGCTGTTGCATCCTTGCCGGCGTATTGCAGAAGGATTTGGGGGCCACCTGGGTGACGGTCTAGGTAGTCGGTCACATCATAGGCGTGGCTATTGATGATGACCCAACAGGAATCCCGCTTGTTGTGCCTGGCAATATCCTTACCGCTAAGCATCGTGAGTCCAGATGTTCTTGTCTGTAAGTGCTGCTAGACTTCAAGTTAGTGTTGGCTTAGACTCTGTGGCAACTTGCCAGAGGTAAACGGCTGACTTATTCACACTATGCAGACCATGTGAGCGGTCAACAGTGAGTGCTACATTGCTCATCGATGTGATAAGGTACCTCAGCTTGTAGAGGGAAATCTCTTTCCTCAAGCCGAGGTCCTTGGAGCATCGCGATCGGTCGATCAGTCATCACGCCAATGATAGAATGCTTCTCAACAGCAAGGGTTCGTGAGATTGACGATTGTCGGGGCGCTTTGCGCGACCGTAGTATCCCCACATACTACAATCCTCCCCGCACGCATATTTAGGGTCATCGGCTCGAAACCTAGTGTTGCTTAATTCTGGAAACGTTCGTTGCAGGCTTTCAGTGGCTATGGCTCTATGAGTTCTGTCTGCTAGGATATCGATGTGTACGCCCTTGTTAAATCACAACGATTCTTGGCAATATATACCACTAGTCGATCCCTCAGCGCCAAGGCACGGGAGCGACTGTGTATCATATCTATGACGAGCCCGCTCGGTTTGGTTTTCGACCGTATACCGACTCCAATGGTACACCAACAGCATGTGCTATATTGGATATATAATGAGGGGCAAGTCACTGAGATGCACAGCGGCAAACTTGTCTCGGACATACGAATATCGACCTCGCTCGCTGCTTGCTGTCGTCTACATTGAAAGATCGCAGGTTCATAGTCCCAAACCCCACGAGGCTTAAAGCTATTGCAGTGCATCCGTGCTCTGTCTTGACGAAACTCATTCGGAACGTTGTCGACAATGATCGAGAAAGCAATCTCTGCCTTGAGCTATCTGCTTACTGGCCTAGTGCTCTACAACATAGGTCTTACGATCTACCGGCTCTACTTTCATCCTTTGGCAAAGTCAGCAAAATGTTGGTGGACAGAATATATGCTGACAGTCATCAGATTTCCTGGTCCGAAGCTAGCAGCAATAACAGGTTGGGACGAGTTCTACCGCGATGCTGTTCAGGGTGGGCGCATGATATGGTACATCCAGAACTTGCATAATGAATATGGTAAGGAGATCTCCCAACATGACTCAGCAAACCGCTGACAGCCAGGCCCGATCGTTCGCACCGCACCAGACGAGCTACACATCCGAGACTCGTCCTTTTACGACGAGCTATACACCTCGGGCAACAAAGGCCGCGACAAATGGGATCGAATGGCGCCACTTTCTGGACCGCCCGAAGCAGCGGTCTCAACCATTGGCCATGCTCACCATCGCTTGAGACGATCGGCGCTGAACCCCTTCTTCTCGAAGCAAAATATCAGGAGCAACGAGCCTCAGATCAAACAGAGGCTGTCCCATCTCTTCCAGCGACTCCGAGAATGCATGGAAAATGACCAGGTCGTGCGAATAGATTGTGCTTATATGGCACTGACCATGGACATTGTTAGCGTCTTCGCTTTCGGAATTAACTATGAGCACCTCAGTCACCCTGATTTCAACATCGCGTGGAAGAACGCCATGACTGGTACACTCAAAGGTGGACCTGCGATCAAGCAGTTCCCGTGGCTGGCACTGGTATTTCCGATATTGTTGGCCATTCCAGAGCAACTCATAAACCGTATCAACCCTGATATCAGCAAGCTTATGAACTGGATGAAGGACTTACGGAGTGAAATAGACCGTACTGTTGCTCTCAATGAAAGGGGTGAAAGAGTTGATGGCACAATCTTCCAGGCAGTGCTTGACAGTGACCTTCCTGCGAACGAAAAGACCGTTCAAAGACTAGAGGGTGAGGGCAGCGTGGTAGTTGCAGCTGGTAGTGAGACAACAGCTCGATGCTTATCGGTCCTGACCTTCTACCTTATGCAAGAAAGATCAATACTTCAAAAGCTGAGGGACGAGCTGAGCTGTATTCAACCCGAAACAGACGGGTTTTTCGCGCTTAGCCAGCTGGAGATGTTGCCATATTTGGTGTGCCACCTTCGCACTTCAGGAGTATCCGCTAACATCTGTACAGAATGCATGCATCAAGGAAGGCATGAGATTGACCGGCGTGGTGGCACGTCTTCCGCGCATCTCGCATGAACCCATCGTGTACAAGCAGTGGATCATACCGTCCGAAACGCCAGTCAGCATGGCAAACTATGACATCCATCACGATCCGAGCATTTTCCCCGACCCGCTCGAGTTCCGGCCTGAGAGATGGATTGAAGCCACGCAAAATGGTGTGAAGCTTGACAAGCACCTTGTGGCTTTTGGTCGTGGCACAAGATCCTGTATTGGTCTCAATCTAGGTAAGACGGAAGCTTGGTTTGCGTACGATCTATACTGACAAGACTAGCATGGACTGAGTTGTACCTAACATTGGCTCACGTCGTCACCAAGTTCGACTTTGAGGTGTTCGACACGAGCATTGAACGAGACGTTCGTACTGCCCGGGACTATTTCGTGACCTTCCCACGGGAAGATTCGTTGGGTATCAGGATGAAGGTTGCCAATGCTTTCTAAGTCACTATCAGTCTGCAGCGCCAATCAAGGTGCGACTCAGGAACCGATCACGCTCCCCAAGAACTCCCATGCTCACAGACACCACCATGGTCATGCACATCCACGATACCATATTCACGTTCGTCCTCGCTGCCAACCATGAGAGACTTAGCTAGTACCGAGTCGAAGACGGAGGATGCGATCAATCATACATACGACGACCCAGGCTGCCCGAACAGCACTCACTACAGAGCGCTGTGGCCGCAACCGCAACGTCCACCACAACAAGACCTAGGGCGCTGTTTCACACAGTCCGAGCTCGTGAAAGAGGACGAAAGTGACGACGATCTTGCGAACAACTCGTCCATTTCCTTACCTCGTCTTGACAATGAGCAACATCTCGCTTGTTTGCTATTGGAATCGCGCACGATGATGGCACAGTATTCTCGTAGTCCTGACGAAGTGTGAGGTACCCTGTTAGACCTCGCTGGCGTCTGCTTCGCCCCGTACTAATGTCTAAAGGTCCGAACCAGAAACGAGGTGGGAAGCCCGGTTTCAACGTCTTGCGCGATGACGCTGACGAGGAGGGCTTTTTCATTGCTCGTCCCGACCAGCACGGCAGTAAGCGAGCCAAAGCGCTCCACAAGATGGATCCTTGAAGTATTAACGTTTTTGTGTCACCCACAAATCTTGTTCGTTCTGGTGATAAAGTTAATAAGCTGTCGGCGTCAACCGTGGATAATTCTTGTAAAGTCAGTACCGTTTGTTAGCTGACCTTGTCAGAATACAACACAAGACTTGTAGGACTGTGGGTACTGTGATTAGTGAAGATCGCGGTATTGTGATTACCACTGGCCACTTTGCTCGAGCGCCGTGTGCCTGCAAGCGGCGACTCCGACCACTTTCTGACCTGTATATCATCGCACAGGGTTGAGGCAGGCACGATGCCGGTCGACCTGCTTGACCTGAATCGCCATCGTTGGAGGATGCTTCCCGAGCAGGAAATTGTAACATCTCAAATCGCTTGCATATGCCATACCCCGCTTCTCTACCGCCACGATGCAAGACGCCACCAGTATGCAAAGCCTAAGCGACAGCCTGGGGTAGATGAGCCTTTCCTGTTCTGAGCATGGGCGTCGCGACAGCCTGCGGCCTCCATGACAGCCTTGATCTCTATCATGACTATTATGCTTCCGTCGCAATCTATCTACAAATACCATAAAAGGCAACGAATTGACTGGCCATGGCTACTGCTAGTACCGGCTACGACACGACAGGATCTGACCTGCCAGAAACAGTCCCTGTCGATGGTTCCGGGAACGACAAGTACTATGTTCCTCCAGAAGAGTCTAGAACAGCGAACCATCCCCAATATGCCAATCCAGGAGGAAGCGCTGTCGGATTTGCGGAGCACAGCTCATCGTACCCGGAAAGAACTTACAAAGACGAGGATAAGCAGGCCTACGAGATAACGTTTCCTGTGAGCTACCTTGATCAGAAAAATCAGGGAACCACTACAAAAGACGAAATCGAAAATGCGAAGGATTATTCTAAGCATTTTCGACTCAAGAAATGGCAGCTTATTCTAGGTGTGGTGATCGTGGTGATCGCCGTTGCCATTGCTGTTGTTGTTGGAGTTGTGCTCGGATTGAGAAACACCAGATCCTCAGCGCCAACAGAGCCCGCAGAAGCTACATCGACGGCTGATCCCGAATCGGCCGTAGGGGGCTACCTGCATCCCGACTTTTACTCCCGCTCAGGTGCATGGAACGGAACAGGATTGGCTTTTGCTGCTGCCTATGACGCTCCTAGCCCCTACATTTTCTACCAAGACTATACAGGAAGCATAGTCTTTCACCATATCGATGATGCTGATTCCCAAATACGAGGCCGCGTAGACGAAGGTAGTCACAAACCACTGAACGGAACTCCTATCAGTGTAGTCAACCTCTTAAACACAACCGAGGAGCTCCTTCTGTATCATCTGTTCTACATCGATGCAAATTACGTCGTACGAGAACGTGTCATGACCAACACATCAAGGACCTGGATAGACGGCAAATTGAACAATATGGATGCCCAGTCCATGAAGACTTATGTTGCAGACCGAGTTGGGATGTCAGCATGCTTTCGTCCGAATTACTACGGCTATTCCTCTGACGGCACAATTGGGACTGTGGGCATGTCTCTGTTAGCGCCTCGTGTCCTTTTTCGGAAATGCAGTGCTGACTTCTGCTAGATGGTTTGCAGTTTCCGCCATGGAGCTTGTGGAGTACACGTGGGACAGCGGTACGGACGTCTGGAGTTTCAGCAGACGATTCACTGGCATCAACGGTCATGCATCCTTTGGCTGTCAAACTTGGTACAGCCTGAGTAAGTTGTGCTATGACCTCCTCAACTCCAAGTCGGCAAAGCTAATGACTAACTCTTCTTCCCAGCGGAATACATCTTCTACGTGGACCCGAATCAGGAAATTTCATTCTATTGGAAAGACAATAATAGATCTGCGAGCGCGACTCCTGACCATCCGATCGGCGAATGGACACAAGGACAAGGTAAGGCTCTTGAGTGCCACACCCCATAGATTTGAAATTGACCGACCATTTTTGCGCAGGGACACTGGATATTCAATCGGTTTACAAAGCCTCACCTATAGTCTACACGCCATACCTTGTGTATCAGAGCATAGATTCGACAATTCGAGGAGTCAACATCACATTCGATGCAGAACACACAAAAGTTGCATTAGATTCGAATGGGACAAGGGACACTTGGGTTCTTTCAGAGTCAGAGTCTGGGGACGAGGTGATGGCGATGGGAGGCACCCAGCTTGTAACGGCTGGTGCTGCTACCAGCGGTGGTGACGTCATAATAGCGGCTTTCCAGGAGACTGGTGATGACATTAAGGTGTACACCCGGGATTTCTATCAGGAGGGTGCAGCGTGGCAGAAGGCTAATGATGCTGCATGAAAACTAGAACAACTACTGCACCAGACCTACGGAAAGATGGCGAAAACAGTATCTCCAGGCTAAGCTATGGACAAGAGATCCCACTATTGCCGTCCTTTCTCCCCCTTCGCTTGAAATGTTACGGCATGCGCCGCCCTACATGCCCTATTCGCATGACTGGCGTGTCGTAGGCACGGTGCCGTTCGTTGGGTGATTGTCCTTTTCAGCCTCATATCGCTTTCCGTGCCCCAGAATTCGTCTCTTCGCCAATCCCTTTTGAAGCATGCTACCTTGTCCCGCGGTCTGCAATTCACTCTCCGGTGGCAGACTGAGGGATCGGCTCTGCCGCGAGCGATCGAGCTACCACGCAACGTCGTCTGGCAGTATCTGGCTCTGATAGTCAGCTGGTGATCTATGTATCTCCGGCTAGCTGGGCACGGTCCGGTCAGCAGGAGATTGCAGCAATGCCGTGGCATTCGAACGGACAATTAGTGGCAGCCCTACACTGTATCGCCTCGCGACGATATATGTACGCACATAGCTCTGCTATGCTATGCTTCCACATAGCCATTCCACAGCACGTTTCGACACGGCTGATCAGACATGAAGAAAAACACAGCCTCGCCAATTGCGCTGTGTTGCGTACAACGGAACAGCGAGTCCAACGCGCACAGGACCAGAACTTCGCGATCAAGCAGAAACACTGCTGCATGATGTCCGGACCGCCACCATCGCCGTCAATCGCGCCAGGAGCAGGAGCAGACTTCCCGAAGGCAGCATGTGCTTTGCGCAGGAGGTAGAACCAACCCATTATACACACAGCAAGCACTGGCTGGACCCCAGCTGATGCCGAATCAATTATGGACGGGCGAGTGTGGCAGTCGAAGATGCATGTAGATTCTTTATGTAAGGTTCTAGACATCTAATCTGTACGGAAACCGACACCCGCCATCTCCATGATTCTGCACATACTTGCCCTTCATCCCTCGTAGATCCACATTATCCAGCCGTCACGGTTCATGATCGATGTTCCAACCAACTTGCCTGACTCCGACTTGCACTGAATGTGCCCTTTAGGCATTCATTGAATCGATCTTCGCTGTCTGTCCATTTACATCCACGCCATTCGGGCCCATCTTGCTTCCACCGCGCGTGAACCCCGTAGGCGGTTCCTTGACAACATGGTTCCATCCAAATTGGTCCTTCTCCAGTCCTTGCTGGATTCCCTTGAGCACCCTCAACAAGTCCTTACAGACGGGTCCTGGTCCGCCATCCGATGGCAGGGCCTCGGTGTACTCGAACTTGTCATTCGTGCTCCTCATCGTGATACTCTTGATGGGTACAAGAGATGCCGCTGTGCCAGCCGCCATCACTTCTGAAAACTGCGGTAGTTCTTCGTAGGGTATCCGTCGGCGCTCGACGTTGTACCCGAACACGTCCTTCGCGATTTGACAGGCGCTTTCCGACGTGACCGATTTGATGACGTTTTTGCTGTCTGGGACAACCACGGTCGTCTTCCCGTCTTCCTGTTTCACACCGATGAATCCTGATGTGCTGAACTCGTCGATCTCAGACCGTGTCTTGCTGTCGAGGTGGAGCGTTATGCCGAAGCCCTCTTTGTATGCTTTCTGTGAGTGCCGTAGCACGGGCGCATAATTGCCTCCTATCTTGGCGGAGCCGGTACCCTCCGGCGCTGCACGGTCGAAGTCTTCCAGGATGAGTGCGTCGACTGCATTTGTGCCGTGGTACACGCCTGTCGGCATGACGAATACAACAAATGTGTACTCGTTGCCCGGATTCAGACCCAGCTGTGCGGAGCTGCAGAAGAGCAAGGGGCGGATATACATCGCCTGTCCACTATTCGCCGGTGGAACGAACTCGGCATTTGCTGCAACGGCGAGGTTCACAGCTTCCAAGAACATGTCGGTCGGCACAGGCGGGATGCAGATGAACTCGGCACTTCTCTGCATTCGTGCTGCGTTCTGATCAGGTCGGAAGATGGTGATGTTTCCGTCTGGGGCGCGGAAAGCTTTGATGCCTTCGTAGCATTGGACGCCGTAGTTCAGGCCCGGAGCCATGCCGTGTATAGTCATGTGAGGCGACGCGACGAATTGAGGTTTCGACCAGGAGGGGTTCTCTGCTGTTGCGTCGAAAGTTGATTGGATGTGGCCGTTGACGGGCCAGACCTTGAAGCCAATATTTGGCCAGTCCATGTCGACTGGCGCTGGTGGAAAGGAAGACATGGTGAGCGGTGTTGGTGATCTAGTGGGTGAGACGTCGTTTAGATCAGCTCCGCAAAAATGCTGATGACTAGGGCAGGATCTAGCTGCGTCGACCGCCGGAGTGGAAAGTGCAGGTGCTTCTTCGAGGCAATTGAGAAAAGCTCGAGAAGACAGTCAGGGGTCGTCTTGGGGTCCGACGTTGCTTTGCTAAGGTAGGGTGATCCACGATTGTCTATTGGGTCACTCGAAGCACAGTCAGTCACGCTTTCCTTGGCAGCTTTATCCTTCAGCGGAAGAAGTTGAAGATAGTGAATATCGGACAGATGCCGCGCGGACCTTGACGTACCGGAAAATGTGTCTCTCCAGCTCACTTTTCTGAGTTGGCACTTGCAATAATCCGCCGCATTAGATGGTACGTCTTCCTGCAGGAGTGATCCAAATTGAAGATTCATAAAAATCCCTGCCGATGTTCGGAGCAGCGAGAACGGAATGACTAAGCTCGGCCCCTGGCTTCGGTTTGCCCCGGTAGGCGCGCCAAACGCGTTAACCTCAATGTCAGTATGCCGTACCTGCATGTGCACTGTGGCGTGATCTGTCCTGTTTAATCGATTCGACCACGAGCAACACTTGAAATGATAACTATACAGCAATAACACAAACGCTGTCGTAATCGCAAAGATGCCACGAGCGCCGCCCCTGGGATTCTACCTCCTAAGCGCAATAGCCCTATTCATCTGGTTCATCCTCTACACCCGCAACCACGAAGTGAACCAACCTATCACTGGTCTAAACCACGTCGGCGATGCCCTTCGCAACACAGTCCAAACCCAAGCACCCGCCTTCGATGTCTCGAAATCCTCTACCTCAGGCGCCCCCATAATGCCTTCACTCGGCAACGAAACCGCCAAAGCAGAACTCGGCCGCGCATCCTGGAAGCTCTTCCACACAGTCATGGCCCGTTTTCCAGACAAGCCCAGCTCCGATGAAAGTCAAGCTCTGAAAGATTACATCCACTTATTCGCGCGGCTGTATCCCTGCGGTGAATGCGCAACTCATTTTCAGCAGATACTGAAGAAGTACCCGCCACAGGTCTCGAGTCGGAGCTCTGCCGCGGCTTGGGCCTGTTTCGTGCACAATGAGGTGAATGTGAGTAAGGGGAAGCCCGTCTTTGATTGTGCCAACATTGGGGACTGGTATGATTGTGGGTGTGCCGATGATGAAAAGGAGGAGGGTGGTGACGGCGCTGTTAAGAAGCATGAGAAGCAGAAGGAGAAGATTGATGCTGGAGAGCCAGTCGAGATTGAGAAGGATGGCTTGATGAACGGTGGCTGAAAGGATCCAAGATGTACATGGTCCCACAGCTAAAACTGTGACAAACATTGGTCGTCATCTTGTCGGTCTTTGCGCATCCGGCCATACCACATATCCAAGGATCGGTGGTCTTGACAGCATGGTGCCAGTGGTACCTGGAACAAGACAGAGCCAATGCAAGAGTCAGGACCAGCTGTTTTCTGAGGTCCACCCGAAGCTTTCAAGCTGTGCCATTTCTGGCGGAAGCCAGTGAACGACCTGGAGCGGTACACGGCTGCCTTAGGCTGTTTGGTGGCTTCCAATTGCTGCTTGACCCGGTCTGCAGCGAAAGGGTCGATTCTCTGGAAGCCTGGGTCGGTGAAGCAGCGATTTGGCATATCCCAGAAGATGTCCAGTCTTTGCAGATATAGCTCAAGCTGTTTGACGGCCTCTGGGTCATTTCGCCAGTCGCATTTCATGCAGTCCACGGGGACCTTTCTGGTGTGCTCTGTGGATACGCATAATGCCGAGCCGAGACTGGGACATTTCTCACTCCTGAAGGGCCCAGTTGCTGGATGTCCACACCTGTAAGAGAATTTGGTGGTTATACACATTCCGCTGTCGGAGGTTGATCCGCTTCTTATATGAAGAGGATGATCATGAAGGATATGTTGGAGTTCACTGGTGCAGAGAAGAAGCTCGTTTTCTATGTCTCTCGACCTGGCAAACGGACCAACATGCTGAGCAGGAGGGTCGTGCTCAGCTTGAAACAGCCAGTGCGCTCGTCGGTCTGCACGAATGTCTTGAGTTTCAGGCCCACGCTCAAATGGCAAACGCATCCAATATATGCTCGGGCGTCCTTCGAGAAGCGGATTAGAAGGTTCAAAGCGTTCAGTTCCCCGCTGCTCGGCATGGCTACCATGAGCCAGGGTGGTCGATGCGACAAAGCACTTCTTTGTTCGGATGTGCTGAGTCCTCTCCCCTCGGAAACGGAAGGCGAGCGACTAGACACTCCAGCGGACAAAGAAGTCGAGAACACTCCGTTCGCCAATACGAGACACGCTCTGAGACAAAGGACATTCTCGACCACCTTATCTCGCCGGCGTCAACTACCGCTGCTTACCATGTCGCACGTCCGCACAACCAATATTCAGAGCCAACCTCGGCCACAGTAAATTACCACTCATCGTAGACATCATCAAATTCCAACACAATGACAAACCCAACCACAATGCTCTCCTTCATCCAGCGCATCCTCCAGTCTCCATCCAACTCATCCCGCAAAAGAAAACGCAGCAACGCATTCACTACCGAACACGCCACATCATCTGAGATCGAGGACCTGCGGAACACGATAGCCGAGAACGATTTCAATCCATATCCGGGAGCAAGTGCAAGCTCAGAGGATAGGGAAAAAGCGATCTCTGAGTTCCTTGGCTGTGGTGAACAAGATGCGGAGTTGGATCCGGCGTCGAAGAGGGTCAGACAGGGTGAGAATGAGAATGAGAGTGGGTCGAGTGGCAATCAGAGTGGGAAGGCGAAGGAGAGTGGCAGGTTGAGTACGATTTCAGAGAGGAGGGAGGAGGAGATGAATCAGAATGAAAATGCAGGTGGTCAGCGGGGATACGATGAGAAGAGATGTGGGGATGGTAACAGTGGTGATGAGAAGATGGTCGATATTGATCTGGGTCTGCATCCACAGACGATTCATGAAGTTGAGAGCAGTATGGACGGCATGGTGGGAGATCAGGACTTGTGGATGTGGAAGGGCGGGAATATAATGCAGAGGTAATGGCGGGAAAACAAATGGGTTCTTGGTAGTCGGGGTGATTGTGATAGTGCCTTCTGCATGTCATGTAGAAGAGCACGTACTTTGCAGCACTTTCTCAATCGGACAAGATGAGGATTCGTGAAGGATTTTGATTCTCGCTGACAAACTGAAATAATATGTGCATTTGATACATGACCAAAGGGATTCATCCTCGACCAGCAGCCTTGAGGAAGAATTCTTGTCTAGCGATCTCGCCTGATCTCTAACATCGATATTGGTAGCACAAAAAAAGCAGCCCTGCTCACGACGCCTTGTCTTATGGTCGGAACCTTGTATCTGTGCCAGCTGGTGGGGAGTACTTGATCTTCCTTGTCTTGAGGGACGACCACTTGTATCTCTTCACCCAAACGGAGATAGCGAACAGACTAGTGGAGATGATCAATGTCTTCCAACCCATCTTCT